>Ga0075439_15653_pt1 | contig 18920 bp, 18 predicted proteins | sample MintriSingleCell_FD_74264 | JGI IMG/M metagenome (GOLD analysis project Ga0075439, IMG submission 74264) | Marine eukaryotic communities from Monterey Bay, USA to study complex ecological interactions - Minidiscus trioculatus JGI Plate_4_G5... | ecosystem: Environmental > Aquatic > Marine >... | reverse complement strand
GAATGATGACAAAGCCAAAATCCACTGGGAAAACTGTGCCCTATTTCTTGGTAGTGATCAGCATTAAACTTCAATAACATCGTCAAACAATCGAGGAGGGGTGGTGGTTGGGTAGTAGTGGGGGTACAACAATGATACAAAACAAGAACACATGAGAAGTCTATATAACGGGCAGGCAACCTGCGGTAGGGCCCTACCACAAGCTGCCAAGATTAAGGATTATCTATACTAACGGCATCATCGAACAACATCATATCAGAACTGCAAGTGTAAGAAAGAAGAAAGTTGACAATCCAATACATCATTCAACATCTGGCCAGGATGAGAATGAAGATTGGATTGCCGCAGAGAATAAGAAGGACGAAGAATGTTAGATCATGTTATATCGGTAACAACAGCATCAACAACACAGGACTTACCTTGGGGGGTGAACAGATAGTAATCCGTACACCCCCTAAATCACCAACAAGAAGAGATTATATATATACCGACAATAACTAACCGGGTTTAGGTGGCCTTGATCGAAGACGACCGCCTCGACCACCTCTCCCACGATGCCAAACTGCAGGAGGGTACTCCTTCCTTGGACGACGAGTACGTCGCTTAGGTGGCGTCGGAGGAGGCAATGGAATATCTTGATCAACACAATCAATCGGATCGGCAGCACCAAAGTCGATAGTAGATTCATCATCATCACTATCCTCGTCATCGGATACGGCAACAGCAACAGGCGGCGGTAGTGGCTCCTCCTTCTGTTCCTTCTGTTTGACTCGATTGGATATATTAAGAATGAATAACTTGATACCGGTATACAAGCATACAATGCAACCGAGTAAGGCAACTGCTAATCGACCGATGATTCTCAAGACGATACTAATAGGCAACTGGATAAGACATGTCACCGAGGTATACATGGCAGCCTTATAATCAATAGACTGAACCAACATGATGCAAACATGGATCAGAAGAATCGTGGTATAACAGATGAGGTAGATGAACTTCTTCATAACCCAAGCAAGGTTCATCGTCCGCGGATAATATGTCTGAAATAGAATAATTATAATAGATAGAAATGAAAAGTTGTATAGAATGTGTTTTAAACGAATATCAATAATAGGGTAAAGTTTGCTAAATAGTAATTATTATCAACCTCTCTCCTACCTGCCAGTGATCGAAATATAAGGGTATGACCGGCCTTGGTTCAAAGTTGAGGGTACTATTAAATTCATCTCGTCTTGTGATAAATCAAACAATAATACTTCCCAACTACACTCAATAAACTCCATCCATTAATCCCCATTCCCCACCCCAAAAACTCTACACCCTCAAAACATTATAATCAGTTTACTTTAATTGACCTGTTCATTCCCCATTTGTTTATTGGAGAGTATACAAGATATATATAAGAGAGGTATAGGAAAAAAAAGCATAAAAAGGCACATGATCTAAATAGTTATTATTTCGACCCATCCAATCTCTTCATACAAACTTGTGGCATCCACACACCCTTGACGGTTACACCTTAACAACTATCTCCCAAACGGCACCCTTAAACTATTCCGGAACCTCACCCTCAACGGCTAATCCAATACAACAGCCCCTCCAACCCCCAAAATATACTCATTTAATCATAATACCATCCTAAACAATCTCCTAATTAATTAGACCGTAACGTACCAACCATACTCTTTTTACCCTGCTCACCGGCTGCCCAAACCGACTTATTATATCCAAATGCCTCTTGTGCCAATGCCTTAGACTTTGCAGGTTCTTTTAATGCCATTCGTACTGTTGAGGAGGCTTTTGTTACGTACTGTTTTGTTTTGTTAGTTTGTTTGTGTTATTAGTATGTGTTGTATTTGCAATTGTAATTTATTATTGTTGGGAGATAGATTTAGATATATTAGAGAGATGGAATTGTTAGAAATTGGACGTGGATAGAGGTGTACACAAGTAAATAATAAATCTCTCTGTTTCTAATATCAGCAAACCCTCAATAACACTCTCTCCTCTTGATACCTTGCAATTGCCAAAAACCCTCTCGTGTTCTTAATTTCTCAGACTCATATCCGCCCAAGTTTATATTGCAACTCTGCCGAACTTCACCACAACCTCTAACAATTGATACCCCATCCTCCCGAGCAATTAAATACACTGTCTAATCCTCGATATACCATCGTCTTGATATACCAAATGGTATTAATTTTCATTTCACAACCACTCCAACCACAAAAATTTGCAAGAGATAAGTAAATTGGCCTACCACTTCAGCGGACCTCTATAAATAATCCCACCACTCAAAATTGATACAATGTCATGTTAACAACATACCTGAACGTACGAAACTCCTGCTAGGCGCCAAAAGGTGGTAGGGACTGTCATCTTCCTTAGTTGCTCTTATCGAGAGTTAGTTGTGTGGTGGTTGTAGTTTATTATTTATTTCAGAAGTTTAAGGATACCACCAAGTAGGAACTCTTCAAAGGAGTTTCACCTCTACATGAAAATTAAAAATGAACACACAAGATGTGCACAACAAAAGAGGAGGAGAAGAAAGAGGTAAGCTACATCATGATCTGGTTGTATATTAGATTAGACAACTATATAACTCACTTTTACGTTCTAACCAAAGTTGTTCCCAGTAGTGGCTGCTGGGGAGTCGTCTTATGAGGTACAATCAGAAGCACAAAATGGACCGTTCTGAGCTTCTGTCGGATCTTGATATGTACAGCCAGAGTCTAAGAAGATATCAGCAGCATTGGTGTATGGAAAGCTATCTCGCCATGAACATAGGTCTTGGTTGAATGAAGTGGCACCCAAGAACATGCTGTTCATATCAGTAACACTCGAGGTATCAAAGTTTGATACATCACCGTTAAAGGCTGTAGCATTCATAAACATGAATCGCATATCCGTAACGTTTGATGTATCAAAGTTTGACACATCACCATTGAAAGAGCTCGCACCATAGAACATGCTGTACATATCAGTAACGCTCGCGGTATTAAAGTTTGATAAATCTTGATTGAAGGAAGTGGTACCACTGAACATGAATGACATATCAGTAACACTTGAGGTATCAAAGTTTGATATACCTTGTCCACTGAAAGATCTGGCACCCTCGAACATCTCGTACATACTAGTAACACTGGATGTATCAAAGCTTGACAAATCACCATTAAAGGCTGTTGCACCCCAAAACATGCCATTCATACCAGTAACACTCGAGGTATCAAAGTTTGATAGGTCTCTATTGAATAAACTGGCGCCTAGAAACATGCCCCACATTTCAGTAACTCTTGAGGTACTCCAGTCTGATATATCTTCGTTAAACGTATCCATGCCACTAAACAGGTATGACATGTCTTTAACATTTCCAACACACCACGAGTTCATCGGCCAGCCGTACGTTTGACCAATCTCACATTTTTCATTATTGGCACAGTCTTGATCAACATATGAACGAACTGCATCGTAAAGAATACCATATATACCACCATCATCTACATCAAAACATGTGAATGCTGAAGTTGGTAACGAGCTCAAGGTTGGAGGCAATGATGGAGATAATGTAGGTGACTGAGTAGGCATATCTTGTGCACACACTTGAATATTGTAGGAGTAAATCTCACTCATCAATGAAGTCTTGTTGTTCTTTGTGGCTAGAAGAGTCCGGCCAGAGATTCTGATATTATCATATGATTCATCTATTGTAATACTTTCCACCCAATCACCATCTTGTAATGTATATATGTGCGTATTGGAATTATTGTCACCATTTACTACTAGAATATCCTTATCAAGTGCTGCTACTCCATTGTTACTTGGGCCAGTAATAGTAATGTTGAGCTGCTGTTGAGTCAAAGTAAATGGCTGAGTGGTTTCATTTCGATGGTAGAGAAAGGCAGAACTTTCCTCTTTTCCATAATCATAGTCCAAATAAACAAGGTAGTCGTTACTCAAGCCAATCGAAGTAATACCTTCAGTAGAAATTGGTTCTTGAATAAGGACGATTTTATTCTGATCTTGATTGTAACTGTAGAGTTGAATTATTGACCCATCCTCAGATGCAATAGTATCTCCTGATATGGAACATATATATACTCCTTCAATTGCATCAAACTGTACCCATTTGCTGTCATCATCTCGATGATAAAGATTCATAAAAAGATTGTAATATCCCTCTCTCACACAAGCTAAGTCTCCATCGACATCAACAATACGCCCAAAGTAGTTCTGGGTTGTATTGGTGGTATGAACGAAAGTGTCTTCCACCCTCTCCCACTCGTCAAAATCATTTTGCTTATACTCTAGAACATCACCAGCCCCATCATTGGCATATGGGAATCCTATAAAAGCTGTACTGCCAGATAAAGCCACTGAATAATAAGCTCTCCCATCACTGTCACTCACATCATCCACGCGGATGGGAGTTTGCACTCTTTGCCATTCATTCATATTATCCAATAAGTAAAAGATTATAAATGCTGGACCATTATATACACGCGATCCAAACACATCCATAGTGTAATACTTTCCATCTAATGCGACTACTGCCATGTTCTTTCCATCTACCGCTATCTTAGGATCACGAGGATCATTAACTTGTAAATCCTTAACCAAATCTATTTCTTGTGAATTAGATATGATCTTGTTGACACATTCAGTAGGAGAAGACGATGGCGCTGAACTTGATGATGGAGCTGAACTAACAGTTGGGGCATTCGTGCTGTTTACAATGTTATTCACCACAGTGACTAATTCGTCTTCCTTTGACAGTTCTATCCCAAGAACAATCGCCAATGTACTAACAATAACTAAAACAACTCCAAGTAAAATCTTAGTTCGCCGTTGTTTCCACCAAGGAAGAGTTGGAGTAGCCATGTATACCTCCAATTCCTCTTCCTCTATATCCTCAACCAAGTATGCCTCTATCTCAGGTAATCCTTCTTGATTTGTGGAGATTGGTTCTACATTGGCGGCTTGTGCATCTACATTATTAATACTACCCGCTGAATTATCATGCTCATTGGTTCTCGTCTGCAATTCTATATCCCGACGAGCCGCCCTTGATTCAATATCATCCCAACCTCTTCTGTTTGTACCCCCTCTTCCTGTATTTGTATTATCTGACATACCTTCTCCTCCCTCAATAATCTCCCTTGATGGTTCGTATATTGAATCTCTATTCGAAAGTACTAATTCATTATTAGATACGTCTACAGGCTTTTGATTCGTCTCATCTTTTGCCTTCTTCTTTGCATCGGCATCATCTTCAAAGTTAGCAGAATTGAATGGCACGGGCGGATTAAGCTCATTAATGTGTTCTGTATGTTCCATTGCGTTTGTAGATGTATCTTTAAACGAATCGAGTATATCTTGTGCTTCTTTGAGATTAATCCTGCCACTTTGCAATGCCTCCGTGAGATCTACAGTGAATTCAGAGGAAGAGTTCATATCTGATGCTCTGCCTTTTAATGCCGTGGCCAATGGACTGTTAAGTTTGTTAATAGGTGTTTTTGAAGATGCCGTAATCTTATTTGCAATATCAGCGGCATTAAAGGATGCTTCTAACATTACAGCAGGTGGCGTGGGGCCATTGTCATTATCTAATTGTTCAATTTTACCAATCTTCTGCTTGGGAGGCTCGGCCCTATTTGATATTTCTTCAGCCATACCCATTGGTAAAGGCAGATCATTGACATCGTCTTCTATTTGTTGCAATCCAGACGACGATATATTTGATGGTGTGTTATTCGTATTAGTGTTATCGGGCTGATCATCATCTGTTGCAACATCAACATTTTCTTCATTCTGAACCTCGTTAGTATCCATGATTTTACACTATAAACTAATAACAGGATATACTACTAATGCAACTAACTAATAACGAATGATCTATACAATACCTGGTGATATGCTGCAGCAGTCAGCAGCCGTGGATTAATCTTGGTCGATATGTATAGTAACACTTGGTCTTGATGATAATCGTAGAGTTAGGATATTTAGATGTATATCACATTACAAAATCACAAGTAGATATAACTCTACGAGAGCTTTTCAATCAGAGTAGTAAGGTGTTAGATACGGCCAAGCGCTATATCAACTATATCAACAAAGCAGGTCTGTACTACATTACAACAACTGATTCTACATACCTACATGTTAATCTATGTTTTCATGCATGATAAAACTCTATTTGGGGGCAATCGTGTTAAAAACTTCTCAAAGTTAAAGTCACATATCTCTTACTTGGCTTGCCAGCAGCAATCCTTTAACTTTAACGCGGCTAATGTATGAATATAGTGAGATAGATGCTTGCTAGGTACAAGTACAAGATTATATTATTATTATGAGAGTCTACTGATCAGTATATGTCTACACCATCTCTCTTTTTACCATCCATTTTAATCACTTTATTGACAATCTGAAGCACAAAAGGGTCCCTTTTGAGTTTCATTCGGTGCATCTTGATAAGTACAGTTTGAGTCTAAGAAAATATCATCCGCATCGGTGTATGGAAAGCTATCTTGCCATGAGCATAGATCCATGTTGAACGAGGTGGCACCATAAAACATGTAGCTCATACGAGTAACGCTTGATGTATCAAAGTTCGATACATTGCCATTGAATGATGATGAACCAAAGAACATGTCTTCCATATTAGTAACTCTTGAGGTATCAAAATTTGACACATTTTTATTGAATGCTTTGGCATCTCGAAACATACTTCTCATATTCGTAACGCTTGAGGTATCCCATAACAGGTCTCCATTGAACAAACTCGCATCATAGAACATGCCAATCATATTAGTAACCCTTGATGTATTCCACCCATTGATATCCTCATTAAAAGTATCCATATACTCAAACAAGTATGACAAATCAGTAACATTTCCAAGACACCATGAGTTCATCGGCCAACCATATGTTTGGGCAATGAAACATTTTGTGTTATTGGCACAATCTTGATCAACATATGCACGAACTGCATAATAAAGAACTCCCTCATATCCACCATCATCTGCATTGAAGCATTCGTACGTTATAGTAGGTGGAGAAGTAGATGGAGCAATACTTGATGATGGAGCTAAACTAACCGTCGGGGCATCTGTGATATCCATGATCACAGTATTCACGACAACGTCATCCTTAGGTGAAAGCTCTATCCCAAGAACAATTGCTAATGTGCCCACGAGTACAATGACTACACCAAAGAATATCTTTGCCACTACACCAAAGAATATCTTTGCCCGTCTTTGTTTCCACCAAGGTATAATTGGCTCAACAGGAGTTGCATCATACACCTCTTCCTCTATATCCTCAACCAAAAAGGCTTCTGGTATATGTATTTCTGCATCTCCTCCTGCTTCTTGATTAGCTGATGTTGGAACTACTTCTACATTGGCTTCCGTATCTATTGAATTATTATTAACACTATCCGCTGAATCATTATTATCAGCTCTTGTCTGTGATTCTATATCCCGAGCATTATCATTACTGCCAATATCCTCCCATCCTCTTCTGTTTGTATCCCCTCTTCCTGTATTCGTATTATCTGATATTCCTTCACTGCCCTCAATAATCTCCCTCGATGGTTCGTATATTGAATCTCTATTCGAGGGTGGGGCTGAAGATACAGCTGGCAGCTTTTGATTCATCTCATCTTTTGCCTTCTTCTTTGCAATGGCATCATGTGTTTCAAAGGTCGCAGAATCGAACGGCATAGGCGGATTTAATTCATTAACAGATGATATATTGTTTGATATAGTCTCTGATATCTTATTGTTAATATCAGGATCAGCAGCGTTTAATGATGCTTCTAACAATGAAGCAGGAGGCTCGGGGCCTAAATCGTCTTCGTCATCTAATTGTTCAACTTTACCAACTTGCTTCGGTGGCTCGACCCTATTCGATATTTCTTCAGCCATACCCATCGGTAAAGGTAAGCCATTGGTATCATCTTCTATTTGTTGCAATCCTGACGATATATGTGATGTGTTATTGTTGTTGGCATCTGGCTGATCATCTGTTGCAACATCAACATTATTATCTTCTTCATCGACGATATCTTTAGTAGTGTCCATGATACTAGTATACTAAACTATATGACGTATACTATAAATAAAACTGATTAATAATGATCTATAAGGTATTGATGCTTCAGCCGTGGATAATCTTGAGTTAGTCTTGATGGATATGTTTCAGGGCTTGTGTAATATCTTGGTCTTGACAATTGTTAGAAGAACTTTATACCCTACTCAATGTTTAGAATAATAATCACAAAATTTCATCAATTCGAGTGGTAAGGTATAATACGGCCAAGAGGAGGTATACCAATCACACACAACAGACGATTACACGTCCTTTGTGCTAATATTGCTAATTGCTAAAAAATTGCTAATGCTAGTTTTCATGCATGAGAAACTCTATTTAGGGGTCGTCTTAAGCTTCTCAAATCTCAAAGTCAACTCTATCCATAATCACAGTCACATCTCTAACTTTGGCTTGCCTGTATTGAAACAGCCAACTCCATAATGGCTAGATAAAGGCGCTCACAAGAAGATAAAGAATGATGCTCTATTCAGTATTGATGGCCTCGGTAGTACTTCTGCCATTAATATTGGCTTCGGCGGGGCCCGATATTAGTATTCGCCAAATACAAGAAGGAGAAGGAAACGATATCGATATTAATAACGAACAACTTACCAACATTACACTCCGGGGTGGTGTACTACTAGCACCACCATTTGCAATCTACAACGAAATAACAGATACATATACCGGTTTCCAAGGTGATTTATTAAAATCTCTTGAGATATTTGCACTACAAGATGGATACAATTTAACATTCGAATTATCAAAAAGTCCATCGCAATATGGTGATGCATTAGATTTAGTTGCCAATGATTGCAATACTACGACTAATCCTAATTTACTTGAGGATTGTAATAAGTTTGATTTAATTATTGGTGATTACTATTGTAATGCTGATCGATCGACTAGAGTGGACTTCTCACCGACATTTCTACGTACTACCATGTCTACATTAAAGATTATTAAAGATGAGAAGTATGATGATTTAACGAAGGATTATACAACATTAACACAGTTACAATCATCAGAAACTGGTACGGCATGTGTACCAGGAAAGTTCACGTTATTAGTATCGTTTGCCTCTTTATATTTGACTTGCCTTTTTAACACATATGCACTAACCTGCACTAATATATGTTACTAATCTCTCTCTTCACTGTGAAACGCAGAGGGCACATATCTACGAAGTGTAGTAATGGCTAAATTCCCTACAGCGAATTATATCGATTGTCCATCCCCACTCGATTGTATATCGTATCTCAAGGAAGACAAGTGTCAATTATATGCCGATGATGAATTAATGTTAAAATATCGTGCATTAAATGATCCAACATTAGAAGTTACCGGTGAACAATTCAATACACAATATATTGTTTGGCCAATACGGTATGATTTAGATGTTGAAAAGTCACGATTGTTAAAGAAATGGATGTATGCATCGGTTGCTAATGCTACGTTGGACTTGTTGGATTATAAATACTTTAGTGTTAAGTTATGTCCGTTGGGCTTTGCTGGTGAGAATTGTGATAAGAACTGTGACCCGAAGCATGGGGCAAGTGATCGAGTTGGCAAATGTGTATGTAAATCATCCAAGTGGAAAGGAGATGATTGTTCAAGGTAGTAGAGGAATTGAATCTATATCCCGATTGGGAAATTGCCATGTGTTATGTCTTCTTTGGTATTAATGCATTGGCTTGTTTGGTATGTGGAGGTTGGATATATGCAAATAGGGCTAGTAAGCAGGTCAAGGCATGGCAGGTGAGAATATGTGCATATGATATGTGCATAGGTACATGACTCTCTTATGATCATATACTCACATTATCATACCTCTTCTACTCAAGCCATCTTCTTGAATTTGGTGCTTGTGGGGTGTCTGATCTCTTCATCATCAATCATTACCCTCGTTCAACAGAATGATGGTGATGATCCAGTCTATGCCTGTGCCGTCTTTCCGTGGCTTTACACAGTCGGGTTCTCCATCACATTCGGTACTTTATATGCCAAGATTCTTCGAGTATACAAACTCTTCCAGGCAGCGGCCGACACGAGGAGAATCACAGTAACTCAAACAGAAACCCTAAAATGGGTAGGTTTCATAACACTCGTGGATATCATAATCGTTGCAGTATGGACTGGGGTTGATCCACTGACTTGGACAAGAGTTATAGTATCGACTGATATATTTGGCGAGCCTCTTGAAAGTGTAGGCTATTGCACTTCAAGCACATGGAAGATCTTCGTCTCCTTAATTACATGTTGGCATCTACTCCTTCTACTAAGGGCATGCTTCCTTTGTTATCAGACTCGTCATATCAGTACCAAGTTTGCAGAGTCGAGATATCTTGCGGTGGCAATGGTTTCCCATCTTCAAATCTTTGCAATTAGTATACCAATTCTGGTGATTGTGGGTGATGACCCAACTGCAAGTCTTTTCATCCGCTCAGCCGTTATCTTTATTAATGATTTCGCTATCATGTTAACTATATTCGGCACCTTGATGTACTCTGTACATTTCAAAGGAGGCGATGATGTAACCGTCGGCAGCGCAATTAGAATATACACTCAATCGAGGGCATCAACAGCTGAAAGAAGGTCCTTAGGTGGACGGAGGAGTACCTTTGGGTCGGCAGTGTCATCAGCAGAGAGTGGTCCGCAGTCACAGTTAGGACATAGGAAATCTATTGGATCAGTAGACTCACAAGAAGACGAAGTTAGGAGATCTATAAGAGCAGTTCAATTGGAAGAGGAGAACAATAACGACAAAGTGAATAAGGTGAGCTTCACGGACTCTACGATGAAATTACAGGCCTTAAGGCTGAACAATGAAGTAGAAGATAGTGACGATGATGATTCTCAGCAGCCTGACACCAGTCCTACGATGTCAAGGAATAGTCTATGCACAGGAGTGTTCATATCTGATGATGATGTAGCCTTGGATCAAAATCAAAGTGAGTAATTAGTGCTTGATCAAGGGGGTTTAGGAGAGTGGAATCAGAGGTTAGAAATTAGAATAGCATTCCTCCCACAGTTGTGTCGCCTAGTATATGTTGTCTAGCTAATATAATGTTAAGTTTGAACAGTTAATATATTATGCACATAGGTACAGTCCAGCCAGAGCACAAACTTCAGAAGCTATGTACCGGATAACATACATATATATAGAGCTAGGATATAACGATCAGTATTATCAACTTAACTGTTTAATTACTTCTGTTTTAATCTACTTTACATACCCATAACCCCCGCCATTTCCACTTCATACTAAAAAAACTTACGCCATTCGTAACTGATAATCCCCATTGGCAGTAATATATCGTACCCAAGGCAAGGCCTGATATCCACTCCTTTCAATAATCTTCAAATATCGAACCTGAATACCCGACACTGTAAAGTACGGGATCTCAAACTTGACACCAATTGGTTTCTTCCATGAGGTATCCATAGCCCCACCTCCACCACCACCCTTGCCAGAGGCCGATTCACCAGCATCCTCTCGGCTAATACTAGGTAAGCCGAAATGTGCCCTCATTAAGTATTCTCGTCCACCATGAAATTGCTTAATCGTCCATACCACACAATCCTTATCAGGTAAATATGTAACATTACCCACACTACTTTTAAAACTTGGACTATCCACATCCGGCGGTACCGGGATCATAATCTCAACATTATTCGCCACACTACGACTTTTGAATTGACTTCGTGTTTTAATCATATATTCAATACGACTACCCCGATGTGGTTCGACTACGGCCTCTACCCAGATCAATGGCTTGACATGCGTGTCTAGCCGGTATGTCATTAAATCAAATTCACCATCAGGCGGGATGAATGATATAGTACGATCATTCTCAAATCGTGCCAGCCTAACACATTGATGGAATTTAATATCTTCTAATTCAACAGACTTGCCCTTGGCTTGATTATTCCGTCCTGTAGCCTCAAACATAATTTTATCATTGAGTCCTAATTTTAATTCAGGCATACCACTTAGGAAACTCTTCATTTTCACTGCACCGTGAATTTCCGAATGTAGGACTGTACCATTGGCAGCTACCAGTAGATTAATTTTTTCGACAACATCTAAGAATACTTCATTCTTCTTATGTTTAATACCCTCGGCACGCCATGAGACCGCATTGGTTAATGCCACGGGTGGCTTTGATTTAGAATCATCTGACATACGATTACCCTCCTGTGTGATAAATTGACGTAATATAGTTGAATCTAATGATTGTGGCAATCCGTGATCCATAGTTTCATCTAATAGTTCATATATGATTACGAAGTTATCACGGATTGATTCCTCGTTGAGTGTTGTGAAGTAATCTTGGAATAATGCTGTTAGTTGATAGAGGTAGGTTAACATTAGGGCGACGTTGGAGTTTTTACAGGTTACGCCACATAGGTAGAGATTGTTGTGCTATTTTAATTTGTTGGTGTGGTGAGTGTGGTGTAGTTGGGAGGTTATGAGGGTTAGAATTCAAGGCTGATAAAATTTATGTGCATATCATGTGAGCAACTTTTCACAACTCCTCCCTTTGCCCGCCCGAAACCTCTTGCCGAACACACACACACAACAACATGAAGTATGCGTCAATCCAAATCGTTACCACGACCGTGAGACCGCATAAGATATTACTCCGGGATACACCTACTTTTCTCACACTGCCAAACAGCCCCCCTGCACTACAATACTCCACCATACTCCACATACAAAATCTACACAAGAATACGTACCTGAACATAAACAAACGTTTCACCACCAACACCGGTACATCCCACATCCTCCGAATCAGTTACATAATCACCAGATGAATCAACATGAAATACAGGTTTTTTATTATCATCTTCGACTTCTAATAAATAGTTTGTAAATTTTTCAATGGCAGAGGTTAATGGTATGTCTCCTCGGTAATTACGTGAGATTAATGGTTTTCCTGTCAAGTCTGTTATAAAGATTGCTGATGCTACCATTGTTATTGTTGTTTAGTTTATTGTTTAAAAAGTTGTGAGGGTGTTGGGCGTTGCAATGTCTGTTTTTTAGAGTGTGGTATCTTTAGATGTTGTGTACCGTACCGATGCTTCACCACGCACCGACCGATAGTATGAAAGGTAGGTGTAGATGTAGATGGTAACTAGATAGTACTGGATAGCTGTGGTGATAGGAGAGAGCCGCCGCGGATTTTTGTTAGAGTTTGATATTGTTAGTAGGTTGTTTGAGATTTGATGAGCCCTTACATTTAGAGTACTATAAAAGACTGGGTATATAACCCAGATATTAGCTTTTCTTACATAGTAATTCGGTATGAAGAGGCTAGGAAATCGATTGTAGCTAAACTTTCAGAGCTAGATCTTAGCTTGGGTTTTGGGTCTACGTATAGACCTCAAAGTATGTCATCACTCATATTTGTAATTCCCCCTCGACTATTGACAATCATTAATCATGAGATCCTTCCTACTAACAACAGCAATCACAATCACAGGCGCAGCCGCCTTTACTACATCGATCAGTACACCATGTCGTCGTTCAACGAGTCTTAATTTAGGAAAGGAGGGCAATGTAGAATTCGGAGGCAACTCGTAAGTGCATTCTGCATTATAGAGAACTCAAAATTTACCTTGCTAATGTATCAAATCTAACTCTCGTATGTACTTTATCTCTCTGATACTATTGTACATCATATCCCGTATATGTTATTGTACATATCTATACAATCAAATCATCATCATATCGGGGTAATACTCGTAGCTGGAAGCCTAAATCTGAAACAATGGGGGTGAGTTCTCTTCTCCTTTTTTTGTGTTCCTTCTGCAATACTTCATATTATGATGTTGATTGGATATGTGCAATATGTGCGAGATAGCATTGGTTATTAGATGAACAGGCAACGTTTGATTTCGATATGGAATGTGTAGGAGAGTTTATAGATACGAGCCGAGAGGAACAATACACATCAAATTATGCAAAAAAGGAAGGAACACAATGCACAATTGGCTGAGTTTGTTCCTCTGTGCATGTGTACAACTTATGCAAATGTTAGTTGACACTTGTAACATGTGTGTAGAAGCTGTAGTGTGAATGATCTGCACATCTAAACGAACGACGAATCGAGGAAAGGTTCAGAGCAAGAAGAAGGATATTGATATCTCTCTGCGTCCTATGAGACCGCAATAAGATATAATTACTCCGGTGGCAACTCTCCAACACACTGCCAACGAACAGCCCCCACACATACAACAAAAAACAGCACACAATCTACAACAACAAAACGTACCTGAACATAAACAAATGTTTCACCACCAACACCCGTACAACCCACATCCTCCGAATCAGTTACATAATCACCACTCGAATCAACATGAAATACAGGTTTTTTATTATCATCTTCTACTTCTAATAAATAGTTTGTAAATTTTTCAATTGCAGATGTTAATGGTATATCACCACGGTAATTACGTGAGATGAGGGGTTTTCCTGTTAGGTCTGTTATAAAGATTGCTGATGCTACCATTGTTATTGTTTGATTGTTTAGTTTGTTAGTGTTGTTTGGGTGTATTGGTTGGGTTTTTATTTGCAATATCTGTTTGGTATCTTTAGATGTTATGATAGCAAGCCGCCGCCGTCGATATGCTACAACCGATAAAACCGACAATATGCAAGATGAAGATGAATACTATGTATAGTAAACGGGGTAGAGCCGCGCCGCGTCGTTAGTGATTGATATTTTATTGTTAGTTGATAGTTGATAAGCCTAAAAATGACTGATGACTTAGAGTACTATGAAATATTGGGTAAATACCCCAAGATATTGGCCTTTCTATCATAGTATTAATTATATACTAAAGTGCTAAATCGATTGTAGAATATGTACCTATACTTTTACGGGTAACTCTATGAGTATGGCTCAATCTTTTTTTCTCAATGACGATTGCTAACATTTCCCCTTCGCGACTATTGACAATCATGAGATCCTTCCTACTATCAACAGCAATCACAGGCGCAGCCGCCTTTACTACCAGTCGCGGCAGCACATTATGCCGTTCAACGAGTCTTAATCTTGGAAAGGAGGGCAATGTAGAATTCGGAGGCAACTCGTAAGTGCATAATATAGAGAACTCTAAAATTGATGATAGTCTTCTAGTATCTTTAACTCATATGTATTTCTTTCTCTGATACATCAAATATTGGTTGGTATATGTTATTGTACATATCTATACAATCAAATCATCTTCAATCGATATAATTGTAGTTGGAAGCCTAAATCTGAAACAATGGGGGTGAGTTCTATCTTCTTTTTCAATGTTCCTTTTGCAATACTATGTTGATTGGGTATATGTATATATATATATATGTATGAGAAGACGGAGGTTAGTAGATGAACAACACCTGACAGTTGAGACTATGAAATGCGTACATAGATACGAACCGAGGAACAACTCATCAATGCAAAAAGGAAACATCTGCAAAAGGCTGAGTTATTCCTCTCTGAGAACTCGCTCTTGTTGTTGATAAATATGTTGCAAAATGTGCAGAGTTGTTGCAGTCTAAATGATCTGCATCATCTAACGAACGACGAACCGAGGGAGGTGCAAAGCAAGAAGAAGAAGGATATTGTATTTCTCTATTCTATACTTCTAACTTCTTATATCTACTGTTCTCTCTCTGCCTTATTTTGACGATGATATACAAAACAATAACTATTCTATACAACAACACAACAATACACTCAACCCATTACACACACTACAACAGTCCACAGATACAGGAGATTACTTCCCAGAGGGATACAACAAAGAAGAAGAAGTAGCATTCACCGAAGGTATGGGTGGCTCACAATCAGCCGGTAGTGGTGATCGTGGTCCGGCATTACCCGGTATGGAGAATTTAGGTGCCGATGCGGTCATGATGGGTGGTATTGAATTAGCAGAGGGTATACCATCTGATATGGAATTTGTAATGAGTTCAGTGCCCGATGGGGAAGTTAGTATGGACGTTGCTAGTAATTCCAAGGGTGCCGAGTTGTTACTTAGTGTGAAACCTGTTTGTATGGGATTTGAAGATTACTTTGCAGCCTTTACGAAGGATTCACACTCTAGTTTCTCATTGAGGAATGATGATGCCGTGGGTCGAATGGATAGGAGAGGTGGTGAACCTACTGAGTTGACTGTTACTTGTACACCTGCTGGTCAGGCTGGGGATTTTGTTGGGAATTTGGTTATTAATTTGCCAGAAGATAACTCGAAGATTTGTTACAAGATCACTGCCAAGAGCTTCTAAGTTATGAGATGCTTAGAGACGATAGTGCTATTAGAGATATAAGAGAATCAGGGATTAGTATCAAGGTAGTGGTATTAAAGATGGAATGTCGAAGTTAAATCGAAAGCCGTCCATTATCTACGGCTTGGTTAATACGCAACCTAGTGTTTTGGATACGATTAATTCTTCTAAACATAAATCAACTTTAGATTGGTTTAATTTATATTGTTTCTATCTCTATGTCTCACAATGCGTCCAGTTATCAAGTTATTGGTTAATGAAGAACACCATCCGGCGATTGAAGATGATACTGATATGAACAATTATGATCTTGCAAGCATTCCATTTGAAGACAAGCGTAAATGTCTTGATGCCTTTGCTAAGGTAATGTTGGGTTACCCTGATGCAATCACTTCACCTCTATTCGATCCATCCAACGAGATTGTGCAGACTCATTCAGACGAGGCCATAGACTTGATGAAACGGTTAGCGAGTGAAAACTTTGATAAACATGAGGAAGAGATTCGCGAGGCTTTGGCCAAAGTAGCCGCAGCAGTGAGTGTATGCAGTCGTATGTTATTCATCCTTGCATGTTATAGTATCTAACATACTCACATCTCCATCTTGCTACTACATCATAACAGAAAAAGAGCATTCCTGAGAAGCACAAGCAGGTTCTAAAGCGTCTTCATCTCGAGGCTTGCACAAAGTCGTTCGAGCTCATGGATGCACACCGTTCTGACGTTCTAACAGCTAGTGAGAGGACAGAGGATGTCTTTGATGAGTTCAAGGAGGATCTCTTAGGCTATGTGGAAGAATTGAGTGAAGATCTCCCTCATCTCAAAGCTATTGAACAGTGGGGAGATCTCTCAAGCATGACATTTGACGAGTTCCAAGGCAAAGATGTCAACAGTTCTATGGGAACTCTCATTTGTGACTTTGTCAAGATTGTTGCCGAGAAGTGTATTTTGTGTGATGATGAAATACTTGGAGTTGTCAATGCCGCTAGGAGATCATTCAATCTAAACCACGAGAAACGAGGTGGCAAGAAAACAAGCAAGTTGAAGGGCTCGCCGATTGACATTGCTAGAAAACATGGTGCAATTGAAACACGCAATGCTGTCGAGGAGCACATGTTGACAAACCAGTGTAATGCATGTCATGCTCGAGATGAGCATGCCCATGAGGCTCGAGGTAATGATGATGATGACAAGTTTGCTCCGAGATCATTCGGGTCAACTCCTCCTACTATTGAAGAAGCCATGACACCACAGGTAAGATATGTCGTGTCCGTGTGTACACTTCTTACTTGATATACACGACTACTCTCTAACACACAACTCTATCTCTCCTCATCTAATACTTACAGCAAGTCCTCTTGGGTGGTGATTCATTGGAGAGTATTGAGCAGTTGTTTGATATGAGTGATATCGATAGAGAGAATCATCTCACTCCCTTTAGATTCTTGTTCTTCATTTCTGAAGTACTACACAATGGTGCTCTCTCAGAGGCTAAGTCTGTTCCTTGTGTACATGATGATCTCAAATGCTTAGCTCGTTTCTACTTCAATAGAGATGTAGATGACCTTACTACATACAATGGAGGATGGTTTAATTTGAGTAAGGGGAATGTCAATGAGAACTACTTTGGTGTTACTGCAGATAGAGCTGAGATGACTCAACGTTTGATCATGAATCTAATTCCAATTGCATGCAAGAGAGATCCTGATCCACAGTTGAAGGATGAGCTTGCTAGCTTCCTCGATATGTCAGCAAAGGAGCACTTCTCAGTCCATGAGGACCACGAGGGAGGAAAGAATTGCACCCCGTCTCTTCTTCCAAAGGAAGGTCTTGTCTTTATGTTGAACGAGATTGTCTCGTATCTTTTACCAATGAAGGCAATCACACACGATGCTCGAACTTCGAATCAGAAGGCATATGCCAAGGCGAAGGGTATCAAGGATGAGGATGAGAAACTGTGCATGATTGAACGAAACTTTGCTAAGCACTTTGATCAATACAGTGATGCAAGGAAGGCTAGTCTTACAGCATACAAGAATGTAGAATAAGTATTTGAGGGGGAATGAATAAGTGTATAGTGGATATATGTAGAGTTGTTTGTTAGTTTTTGATTACAAAAGTGATTAAAGTTGCTGGCTGAAACTTTCTTTAGATCCTGTTCTAATATAGGATTACAAGTAACAACATTCAACCGCAAGACAATCTAGTTGTTGATCACTCAGCAAATAACCGAGCAACACAAACAACACCAAAGACAACACCAAAGACAACAACTAAAAAGATCAACAATGACAAGGGCTACGGTCAAAATCATTCACTGCTGCCACCTACCGAGTCTACACTCTCGACTGGACTCTTTCATACTTGTGCCATTACATATCGAGCAGGAGTAGATCAAGATACGTGCGGCAACAAGCCATGCGGACCAGTGAAATGCTGGGGACACGATGAACGAGGACAGTCGACTCCTCCACCAGGTGTAATGTTCCAACAAATATCCGCAGGAGGGTTCTTCACTTGTGGTGTCAAAGCCGATGGACGAG
>Ga0075439_11224_pt1 | contig 18923 bp, 18 predicted proteins | sample MintriSingleCell_FD_74264 | JGI IMG/M metagenome (GOLD analysis project Ga0075439, IMG submission 74264) | Marine eukaryotic communities from Monterey Bay, USA to study complex ecological interactions - Minidiscus trioculatus JGI Plate_4_G5... | ecosystem: Environmental > Aquatic > Marine >... | reverse complement strand
CGGAGGGTACGTAAACGTAATCAGATTAGTAGTAGTGGGAATAGTAGTGGTGGAACTACTGCTGTTGTTGGTAGTACACAGGCTAATAGGGCAGTGATTCAACAGCCTGTAACTGCTACTACTACCGTCCCCGCTGCTGCAACACACGCAATTCAACAACCGCAGCAGCAAACGCCACCGCAACCTACTCCTCCTCAGCCAAAACCATCACCACCGCCACCGCAACCTAAAAAGCCACCAAATCAAAGAACAGTTGAATATATATGTGCAATGTGTAATGAAAGTTATCCAAGTAATAGTAATATGAATCCGTGGTGGGCATTAAGTAGTGAGGAATGTCCAAAGTGTGGTAAGACACAGGTAAGTTTTTTTATTATATGAGAAACGAGATGTATATTGTGGCTAGTTGCCTTTATCTTTGACTCATCATCTTGTGCACATCTTTTTCTGTCATACACCACCAAAACTCTATCCTCTTACAACAAGATTCCTCGACTTGACATTACCACTCCTGTCAATGCCATGGAATATCACCCTGCATTACTTGCACACTTGGATGATGCGGGGAGTACCAAAATTTATAATCCAGGCATGACGACAAGTATTGCTGAAACTTATCATCAGCCTGTTCAGTATCATACTCAACAAGCTACAGTTATGGCGGCTCCATCGGCAGCTACTACCACAGCCTTACGGAAGTCATCAAGCTTTTCGGATTCAGATGTTAGTCATACCGATGAAAGTGATGGTGAGGGTGGTAGTGCCGAGAAATTAAGTGGTGTAAACTATGCCGAAAGTAGTGATGAAGAAGATGAACTGGGTAATAAGAAGATAACAGTGGCCGAATTGGTAGCTGATGAGAATGGTGATATTGATTCGGTAACACGTGAAGATTGTATGGATCGAGAAGAGTTTGGACATGATTATAATGGTGATGTGCTGAGTGATGATGAAGCACGGAAGTTGTTGGTTTTGATTGAACATGCCTCAACTTGTCCTGGAAGGTGAGTTTAGACGTCCCTTTTCTTTGTGTTTGATATGTCAAGGTTGCATCATATAGTCTCACCCAACCCTTGCCATGTTTCCTCTTCTTCTACAGACATCAATCAGCCAAGCACCGAGACGTTTGTCACAGTACCAAGTACCTCATGCTACATGTTCGAGACTGCTCTGGTCTACTTGCCAATGGTGATTTATGTCCTTACCCATGGTGTCGAAAAGTTAAGCATTTGCTATATCATTTAGTAAGCTGCGAGGATAACAAGACATGTACGATATGTTGCCCACCAGAAGAGAAGCTTCCATCTAACCTCCAGACATTGACAGGTTTGAATACACACCGAAGGAACAAGTTTAAAGAACGAGTTAATAAGGCAGTTCTGGCAAAGAAACAGCAATTGGCTGCCGCTGCTGGTGGAGTAACTAAGCCAACAACGACGGCAGCAGGGCAACTTAAGCCACCACCTAGTCAGCCGGTAGCAAAGCTAGCTGCCGTCCAGCAACTCAAGGTGCCAGCTCCTGCAACATCCCTTTCTGTTAGTCAACTTCCACCATTGGGAGAAGCGACAGTGGAGTAGCATCAGCAAGTGCATTGATAAAAGAGCGTAGTAATCATTCTTAATATCCTTTAGTAATGCATTATATGACGGTATTCTCTATTGTCTTTATATTAACCACTTGTACCAAATTATGGAGGTCTACTACATGCATACGCCGTTTTGTGATGATATGCATACATACAAAGCGGTTGTGTGTAAAGCAGCTAAGTCATCGTAATGTATGTTAGATGTTAGAATTGATCAGCAAGTTAATAGTAACGATACTCATCATCAAATGCGGCAGCTTTATCCCTCTGATCACTCTTAATCTCCGACAAATATTCTTAATAAGCTTGTAAAGCTACAGTGTAAGCACCTTTTGGTAAATAGCCGTCTGAGTACAACTTTTTGATCATTTCTAAAGGGGCAGCATATCCACCTCTAATTGCAATAATGAAATGTATCAGTGCTCTACTCATTTTGCCTACATTCCTCTCAAATATACCTAAATTGTACCTTGATCCTGTACACCCTCCCATAGCTCCTAGCTCCCAATAATATTTAGCCTTCTTCTCATCAAATTTAACCCCTTTACCGTTCATATAAGCATGGCCAATATCATTATATCCTTGAGCATGACCAAGATCTATCGCCTGGTGATAGAATTCTAATGCCTTAGTATAATCCTGTGGATATCCATGTAAACCATCCCTATGACAAAGTCCTAAATTGTGGATTGATATAACATCACCAGCTTCCACTAGTTTCCTTTCCCTTTCTAGCATCACATCTTCTGAAGCAGGCGTTGGAACTCTGCAGAAGGGGCACACATTCTTATCATCTGATGTTACTGTTTCATTCATTGCATAAATACATCCACTGCACATAGTTTTTCCACAACATGTCTGATGCCTCCTCCCCGTACTAAGTAAAGGCATTCGTAGAAAACAAATCGGACAATCTTCCTCTACTAGTGGTTGCTTAAATAGTTTTTTGTCGTGTAACTCAGCAGCAATTCTGACTTCTTTGTTACGTTTCTCTGTTGCAAGTCTAACATGTTCATCACAGTCTTTTTTGTGTTTATGTCTGTGTTTCTTCTTGCATGCAGCGTTGCAATACTTTGTCATCTTACATTTGTTGCATGAATTCATATGATCACTACCTTCTTTACCACAATTGTCACATATTAATACACCATTCTTATCAGCTGTGCTCATATTCTGCAGCATATCATTAACCTCACATACATCATTTAGAATAATTGACGTGCCACTCATACTATTGTGCTTATGCTTAATGACAATAACCTACGATACATTAAATAATAAAACTGATGATATTGCGGCGGCAGTCATATGGGGGGTATTATCTTTGACTTCCTTCATATCCATCCAATCTGAGCTGCCGCCAACCAACACTCTACATAGGTATGTAGCTTGTAGCTAAGGTTTCATCTACTTCTTCATCATACTTGCCCATGATTGATCATATTACAATCATACAATCATACTTCATCGAAAACAAAAAGAGGTATCCTTTTTGGCCAACGGTCTTCGCCGAATTTCATTTTATCAATCTTCATCAAAGTAATAGGGGTTGTAGTCGGCGGTATAGATTGTATTGTGAGTAGTAGGGATTGTCATAGGGTTTACCATAGATACATATTTGTTGTCGGCCGCGCGCGCGATAGATTGTGGTTGCAGATCTGCAGTAGGGTTTTATAATATTGCAAGATTTACAGACGGATAATGGTACGTGTACAGACAAGCGGTAGCAGTGGCGATCTTCGACGAGTATCACCTCCATCTTCACCAGTTTCTATCTCTGGGAGTTCGGGAGGGCGCAAGCTCAATCTACTTGCCTTTGCTGGTACTTTAGTATATATTGGTTATTTAATTGGTAGTATTGATAACAATAAGGGAGGTGGTGTTAAGTTGTGGGGCTCGACGAGTAGAGAGTTAAATATTGATTTAGATAGCCCGTCAGTTTATAGCAACGATGTTAGTAAATTTGATGGTAAATCATCACAGTTGCGGCAGCGGAAACAACAAACGTCAGTTAATGTTACAAAAGATAGGATGGCTGATCTTGCAGTAACACAATATCTAGTAGAAAAGATTGCTGCCGCAGAGGACAGTAAGGCCACTACTAAACAATATATCGGGCCCGTGATCAACAAAGATAAAGGTCAAGTGACTACAATTAACTTGATTGGGGAAAGACATTCAGGTACTAATTGGATTACTGACCATTTGGTTGATTGTGTAAGTTTAGTTTGTGGGTTTGGGATATTATGTTGTTGCAATACATAGATTTCATACCTCACTTTTCTCGTCTCCTTATTTCTGTTTTAGTTTGGAGATCAGATTGAGGTACAAACAAACTTTACTCGATTTAAACATTGGTTTCAATTTGATGATGCAACTGTTCGTAATGAAGCAGCTGTAGTAATTGCAATGTTTAGAGATCCGTATGATTGGATTGAGGCTATGAGAGAACGTCCACATCATGCCCACGAGCATATTGGTATGGAATGGAAGGACTTTGTGACAAAGCCTTGGGTTGGACCGAGAGGACCAAAAGATCATGCCAAGATTGAAGAGGCAAAGAAGGATAATAGACACATTGAAAAGTGGGGTTGCTTGGCTGGATATAAGTTTGATGAGGTCATACCCTGTAGTGCCGAAGACTCGGTACTTAATGATGGATATAGTAGTTACATGTACGAGCTCAAGAATGATGAATCACATCGTGCCTATGGAAGTATCGTAGAACTACGTTCGGAAAAGATTCGTAACTTTGTAAAGGTTCCTACATTTCATGGAGTTAAGGCATTCTTTCCCAAACGGTATGAGGAACTCAACATGGGAGGCACTGCCAGCTTGTTGAAAGAATTAGAAGAGGTATCAGGACTTACTGCCAAATGTAAACCATTCCCTGGCTCGGGTAAAGTGAAACATAAAGTCGTTGACCCTGAATATACAGAGTGGATGAATAGATATCATGATTGGGAGGCCGAGGCAATGATTGGATATGAGAAGAGAGATCCTATCCCAAGAGTGGAGGCAGGTGAATTGAGCTGGGAGCAAGAAGTGTTACGGAACTCAACTCGACAATCACAAGCTCAAATCAAATAGAAGCAAATTATAAAAGTGCAGGTAGAAGAAGAGGTATGATAAGCAAATAACAGTTGTAGGTGGAGATGTCAAACGAATGAGAATATTGCAAATGATAACACTTGCAATTTGTAAAGGGGAAAGATTGTGTTGTGTTGGATGCGACACATTAGAAACTTAGAATGGACTTCAGTCCAAGCCATGTACATAGAAATGAATGATTTTGGTTATGTAGGGCCATTCTTTATCTATTAGTTAAGTTCTAATTTGGCGTGTCTACATTTTTGTTGCGCTGCACACGTAATGCACGAAACGATTGTTTTGGATTCAATATATCATCTCTACTTTGTATCAGCTGCAATTCACGTGATGCCACCACTTTTGCCTTTTCTATCTCGCTGGAGCTATCTGATGGCTTCTGTTTGGAAGCATTTGCTGTTCTTTTAACGATAGAATGCATTGTACCGGCTAGCTTTTCTAATGATTGAGCCAAGTGTGACCCTCCCTCGCCATTACCACTCTTATCAGCAGTCCATGCTAAAAAGAGGCAGGCGCAGACATCCCCAGTGCCGGTGAACTGACCTTCTAATCTCGGAGTATAGAGTATATATTGCTCGTTTGTTTTGTCTTCATCATTTGGTTGTTCGGTATGTGTATTGCAATCTACCCTCTGTGATGCAAACATACCAATAGAATCAGGCGGTAGCTTCAGTCGCTCATCTATTATTGTGTCGTCACTTCCAATGTTATTGTCTGGAAATACTATGCTTGTTATCAAAACTGTAGACACTCCCAGATCATGAAGCAAATTACACGCTCGTTGAGCATCATCAATAGATTGTATAGTTATCCCAGTTAACTGCTCAATCTCAAATTGATTCGGTGTGATTATGTCAGCCAATGGCAATACCTCCTTTCTATATATATCCACTAGCTCTTTAGGAACATAAAATCTACCCATGTCTCCCAACACAGGATCGCAAACATATCTACAGTTTGGATTCAGTCTCTTAAGCTTTTGGACTACATTGACAACAGCACAAAGAAACGATTTTGAGCCGATATATCCCGTTAAGATATTACCAATCCTTCCATTATCTGAGCCGTCATGTAATAGTCCATTCTTCTCCATGCCATCAACTAGCTTTTCTAACATTTGACCATCTAATACATCACCCTCAAAGCCGAAAGGGTATCCTGTATGATTACTAAATTGCACACTGTTTATAATATCTACATCAAATCCCAATAATTGCAATGGAAATACTGCTGCCTTATTGCCCACGTCTGATATATGATGATATGTGATATGAAGAAAGTAAGATGATGTGTCAGAAATCAGTAACATGTCAAAGTCATTTATATCTCAGAAGATGCACAAAACTTACATCCAGAGACAACATGACTTTGAATAGATAGTACACGCCTATTTGTCTCACTCATCTTATCCCAGCGTAGTCAATCCATATCAAACATTTACAATATTAGCCACAACTCATCAATAGCACCTCAGCTATAGAATAGGTAGTTAATAGGCCTCGGGGAACTCATTTTGGGGTTTGGGGACAAGTTCGGGGAACTCAGTGAAATGACGACACGTGTAATATATTAAGGCCTTAATGGGAATAAAGATAACCGTTTTATGGTGCCGATAACCCAATAAAATGGTCGATTTCAAAGTTGAGCCTTTTTATTGCATTTTTGGACAGCTCTCATCATACTGATCATATTATATCATTGAGTGACTTCACCAAAATCAATTTTGACTGAGTTATAAAGCGATTATGACTTCCCCGGTGTATTGTGTTTAGGTTGAGAGTCAAAGATCAAGATGCTAACTATGATAAAGTACTTAGTTTTATTGCATATTTGGATTTACTAGATGTAGCTGAGTGTATATACCACTCAAGCTCATTCAGAATCAATATATTGGAGGATATATATGCATTTAAAGTTGAGTTCCCCGTGAGTTCCCCGAAGTCCCCGAAAAAAGATCAAATTTAGGTTTCGGGGAACTTCCCCGAGGCCTATACCCTAAATATAGGCCACAGTTTTCATGTCAATTGAAATTAGAAACTCTGTTATGGATTAAACGGGGTCACTACCAATTGATAGATTACAATAAATCTTCTAATTATATATCATTTCAACAGTATGATGGATAAGGCTTTGTGTACATAATGCAATCATCACAGTAAATCAAAATATTAATACATATACTCCTTTCATCTCTACGGGAATAAAAGTAGACAAATGCTTCGACCAACTTTATTTATTGCTACGATACATATTATGTTTGTTCTATCTCTGGCGCTGGGTTAGTTGATTATTGAATACGATTATACTGGGTTGTTTGGTGTGTATTGTTCATCCTCGTAATCATCGTACACTACACAAGATAACCACATCAAACAACGAAATTAGTCGAGTAAATCATTGTCAAACAATAGTAACTTAAAGTATGCCGTCAGGTTCGAGGAAAAGGAACAAAGGGAAGGATAGAAGAGCAAAGCAACTGGCGAAGAGAACGGATAATGTATTTAACATGGTTTATAATTCATGGTCCGGTTTTCTATGCTTGCAAGGTTGTGTCCATGGTTGTGCCATTATGGCACCAGACTTCAGCCATCCGGTTGCGACGTTCATGAATCACTTCTTCCTACAGGTGATCTCTGACACTAACAATGGATATCCCCAGCTTCAGTCACACTGTGAAACTGCCATAAAAGAAGAAGAAATCAGGATGAGGGATGCATTTGAAGCACACCCACAAGTCTTTCAAAATGAGAGTTATCGGAAGATGCTATTGAATATTTTTATTAGAATCGGTACCAATGTGCTGATGGCACAACGTCACAGTCCACAGCCAGACCTTGTTAAAAAAGCTGAAAACGTGTATACAGCTATGAGCATGACTGCATTCATTTTAGTTCTCGAGGAGTATGATAAAACAAATGATTTCGATTCAGCCTTAGTTGGCCGTGCCACATCATCAAAAAGACGTCATCTATCAACAAAGATTAGTAGTAATGAGCGTGACGTTCTAAAGTTTTACCGCAAAAGAATATCATGCAAGTGCTTGAAAAGAATGCACTTGGATTCCAGGAAGTCAATTCCAAAGATGGGATGTTGCTTCAATTGTAATGTGGAGAATGAGCGTGCTTCTTTGTCTGTATGTAGTAGATGTATGGTTACCGAGTATTGCTCGAGGGAGTGTCAAGTTGCTAATTGGGATAAGCATATGAGAGATTGTGAAGAATGTATCAGAGCCGATGTTTGTTGGTAGTTGCATAGAGTTGATTGCTTATTGTAGAAATGTACATAGTAGATGAGCTACCATATTCGATATATAACTCTAGTGACAAGAATCTCTATTTACTTATTGTTTGGTAGTGTTGCTATCCCTGGAGTTGGCTCTGATGTTGCTACTCCTGGAGTAATAAAGGTTTTTGTTTCCTCTGCACCAAACGAACCACCACTAGCAACAATATCATCACCGAAGGCAAGTTGATACGATCCTTCTCCCCAATTACAACATATTCCGTCACTATAAACATCATAGATTTTGAAATCATATGTACCCTCTTCTAAGCATTCACTCTGTGTGACTTGGGTGAGTGCCTGTGATGCATCATACTCGGGGGAAGCAACAAGTACTTGTTTTTTCTGACCGTGTGGGATGATTTCCCAGCGAGTATCAGCTGGATACTGATCTAGAGATATGCTAACCTCAAGCGTATAGCATTCATCATCATCAGGAGGTGTTGGTGGAGGTAATGTTGATGGAGTAGGCAATGGAGGGGTCGGCTGAGTTGCAGGCTGAGGGTCCTCTGGACTTTGTTCTCCTTCTTGATCTTCTTCTTCTTCTTCTTGAATGAACCCTGGATTACGAGGATCGAATGGCATGCTGAATTGTGTACTTTCACTCTCACCGAAGGCGCCACCTTTAGCGATGAGATATCCCTCTGCATCGGTAACATTGTAAGAACCTTGGCCCCAATCACAACACATCCCGTCACTGTAAACATCATACACAGTAAAAACGAAGTTCCCAGGAGGTAGACATACTTTGGCGAGATAATCTCGTAGTTGATCATCAAATGCCGGAGATTCTGCCACGGCAAAGTCATCTCCGGCCTGTGTGATATCCCAACTTGTATCTTGAGGATACTTATCAAACTCCATGTTGACCCATATACACGTCGGTTCATTTGTCGGTGATGTGGGTAGTTCCGTCGGAGAGAATGATGGAGAGGGTGTCGGAGCAGACGACTCACGTACACATCCCAAGAAATCATAAGAGTTAACTTCTCGGTCACCCGCAACGAGCAATACACCATCTGATATTGATAGCGAGGCACCATTATACCCAACATAATCTCCCGAGTTGGCCAGTGAAATCGTTTCACGCCCCCACTTTTTACTAAACTTGTCTTGTGTATATATCAGTACATTATTCTTCACACTTAATGCCAGCATATTGGCATCCATTGACAATGGATACTCATACAGTCCCCAATCTTTTTGGATTGTAAAACTCATCTCTTGACTACGAAAGTAACGAGATCCTGTATCCAAATCTTGTCGATTGTAATAGAATAAACCTCCCAATACAGTCGAATACACAAGAGTATCCCAACTCATTGATATTGAACTAACAGCACCCCAACTTGCCGCAACCATTTGAAGCTGTTGGGACAATGACAACGAAACACTTCCATTATTGAAACGTTTCACTTGATAGAGTACTATATTCACATCACAATCGGCACTTGCTGCAATCATGTCTTTATATATCGCTACTGAATAGCCAAAGTATTCAGTTCCACACAAACCTGCAGGATTAGCTTTCTTACCAACCTGCTTCCAGTCATCCTTCTCCTTATGAAAGACTGTAATACTACCCTGTCTACTCCGCTCCTCGGGAGCACTTGCAACAATTATATCATTCTCAATAGCAACTGAGTATCCAAAGTCAGCTTCGACATATTGATCAAAGTTTGTAATTTTGTATTCTTCGGGAATATATGCACCAGGAAGTTGACGCCATGTACCATCTTCTTCTTGCTTCTCATATATGTAAATGGCTCCCGTTTCCAACTCATTGCCCAATACTGTGTTTAGATCAGTACTTGCATCAGGTGCACCCACAACAGCCGTATTACCACTGATGGCTACCGAACTTACATCACCAGCAGCACTTGGTACTTCAAACACTTCATTCTGTGTCCAAATCATTGTATCCTGATTCAATGTAAAGAAGGCTATATATCCAGAACCTGTCGAAACAATGGCAGACGTACCGTCAATATCAACCTTGGGATAATTCCCTTGTAAGTTTTTCACACCCAATTGTGTTATCATTTCAGGTGTGATGGTATTACATGGACTAGGCTCGGCATTCTTATCATATCCATCATTATTCTTAGACTTGTTGGGTTTATTATTCGTTTGTCCTTTCTGTGGTACATCCCTATCGGAATAATCCTGTTCTTGAATGCTAGTAGTTGGGTCATCATTACTTGGCCGTCCGAAGAGTATACCAAGTACTACCGCCAGTATAACGAATAATAAACAAATCAAGCAAATGATAATGAATAAACATCGTCTCTTCCGATTAGCATCCTTCTCTTCTTGATCAAGTGTATCTAAATCTCTTCTGCGTTTCTTCTTATAATTTTCATCAGCCTCGTCATAGGAATGGACACTAATTTCACGTACGGGTGCATCATCATCTGGCTCTGGCAATTCAGCACCTAAGGCACCAATACGAGCAGATGCACTTATCTTTGGTCCCTTATTCTTCTTCGTTTCTTTTGGTGAATCCTTAAATGCCTTACTCTCAGTTAATAAACTAACCTCATCTTCATTCGATTTAACTAATGGTAACGGTAATGTCAATGGTACGCCAGACTTTGATTTACGACCTGATGGGATTGATAAATCTTCATCTTCATCATCGTCGTCATCGGAACCGTCACCTTCTCGCATGGAGGTTAGTGTATCTAATAATTCAGTCTCTCGTCCATCATATTCTTGAATTAGTTCATCAATGTGATTAATTTCACTTGGCATTACTGTGATATTAGGGAAGAAGAGGGTATTATCAATGTCAGAGATTATTGCATTGGAAACCCCACATCAAAAAGAGCACAAGATATACACACATATTAAAGACAATATATAAGAGATAACTTACCCTGTCGAACTAGTTTGGTAACCAATTGTTTAAATTCATTACCAATCTCTTCCTCGTCTTCATCTTCTATTGTTCCCTCTTCTTCTTGTTCTAAACTACCACCGCCACTAGCACCACTATTGCCGGGAGGCTTACCCATTGGTAAATCAATATCAATATTACTAGCATCTATCTGATTTGGATTACCCAGTGGTGGTGTTGGCATTACTATATCATCTATGTCATATCACACAAAGTGTTTATAAGGTAAAAGAGAGAGTATAGAAAGGATATTGGTTGGAATTTGTTTGTAAAAGGCAACATGTAAGACTTCGGATTGCATAAACCAGCCCAGTATACTTATTGCAATATCTAATTTCATACTTCAAATAAACTAGACGTACCTAACAAAATAACATTATCATCATCACTATCATCCCAATTTGAATTATTCTTATCATATACCAATTTACTATTAGAAGTGGGCGTAGTTGGTACATTGCCGTTACCAACATTACCAACTTTGGGTGTAGTAGCCGAATAGACTGTATTCGTACCATATGCGCTAGTTGGTGCTTGAGCTACTCCTCTACTATATGTACTTCTAGGTGCTTGAGATTGTGGTGTTTTAACTGGTGTGGCAGTAATGGAAGGTTTCGTAGGATCATTGTTTTGTAATTCCAATGTTTTCCATTTATTTGTTAATGGTGTTGATGGTGCTTCTTCTTCGGCGGCAGCGGCTGATTGGCGCTTCTTTAGTAGTTTTAGTAATTGTGGATCCATATTGTATTTGTTTTATGGTATAGTTTGATACTTTTGCTTTGTTATCAAAGCAATAATTTGTAATTTGGTATCGTATCTTTGAAGGTATTGATCCCTTATTATATACCGATTTACCAGGAATTAAAACACTAAACTAAAGCAATCATTATGCTTTCCTTCTTTCTGCTATTGAGTTGAGCAGGCTGATGCATTCATCACCTCATTACTCTCGTCATTTTTTTTTATTAAGGGCAGTAGATTTGACAAGAGTCACAGTCACATCTAAAGGGGTAAACATTTTGGGTATACATAATAAATCTTCACTTTCTCGTATTGAATTTAAATAATTGCAGGTTAGATTGTACCCCCAATTCTAAATTGCCTAATGTACAAATTATAACACGATATGGGGGTTAAACTAATGAAGATACGCTAGTGGTATCCTTCTTTTAATGGGGTAAAGATACATAAAAGGGAGATCAATCAAGAAAGCACGCGATCTCATTTCGAGATGTCCTTTACAAGACAAAAATAGTAAAATGGTGCATCAGTAGAGGGTTATTAGCGGCTTTACTGCTGTAGTGATTGACCCTTAAATCGATTATACTATTGCAATAAATAAATCTATATCGAGCGGTATATATCCAGTGATCTCACTTATAATCAAGGGCTACACAATCACAATCACTTGCAATTGAAGGGACATAACAACTTATGTCACTTTTAATTTATTGTTGATCGTATGAACTCACTCCTTGAGAATATAACAATATATACCACACGACGAAGTATATCCTACAAACAATATCTTGAATATATTAATTCTATTAAAATGGTTGATACTGTCCCATCATCAGACTCACTCGTTGGCTCTGGTCCACCGCCGGCACAATCACAAGAAGACTCTACAAATAACAACATTGTTATCAATGACAAAGTTAAGTCATCACCAACAACCAACTCAACAGATGCTGAAACAGCCACAACTGAAATGTCAATGACACCAATTAAACAACCATTCTTAAATTCACCATCACCAATAACTACAAATAATCGTACACCATCCCCTGTCGCTTTAGCCACTGCAAAGTTTGAATCTAAGCCTGAAAGTCCACCCAAAACTACCAAAAGTATATCATCTACATCACCAACTAAGGTAGTTGAAATGCCACCTAAGAAGAATGCACTATTTAGTCAATGGCAACAAAAGAGTGTTAAGGCATCACCAATTATACCCGGTCAAAAGGGTAGTCCGAGTCAAAGTAGACCGGTATATACTGGTAAGCGATGGAGTCCACCTAAGAAACCACAAAGTGCTAATAGTGTAGGAAGTGGTGTGGTTACTCCTTCGAATAGTCCTAGTAAGAATACTACTCCACCGTTTAAACCACCCCGTCCACCGGCCTCACCCAAGGCCTCAACATCTGACAGTACTCAACCTTCATCACCTCAAACAGCATTGGAAAAGAAGTTTAACAATACAAACTATGAAAAGAAACCATCCGACGACAGTTCACGCAACACAAAATCATCCACTCTATCCAAGAAATCCAAATTATCCAAAGAAGAAATAATACAATCTTCAACCACTCAACAACTCTCTGCCAAACTCGCCACCCAATCGGATGAAACACATAATGAACAATCGAATAAAATTAATAATATTGAAAGTTCATTAGATGATCTTCGAGAATTGAAAGAACAATTACGTTTGGCAACGGCGGCTGCTGGGAGTGGTGTGATTGAACGTGATGATGTTAGTGTTGATGAAATATCAGGTAAAGTATTATTATGTGCATGTTTTTGTATTGTGTGACTTACTTCGCCCTAGCCTGCCTTTCCATTGTATTTAATTTCCTTGACTTTTTGTACTTAACCTTAAACCTTTAACTCGCATATATGTTCTTTTAGTGCATGCTAATATTGAAGATTTGAAGAGTGATATGGCAGATGAATGGAAAGAGAAGAAGGAGAAGGTTAAGAGTGTGAAACAGAAGAATCAACCGTACGTTATTACTTTTTTGTGTGTCTTTGTATTAGTTTGTTGTTTTGTTGTTTATGGAGATTGGGATTTGAATGTTGTTTCCCCGAGCATAATTTTGAGCATATCTTTGTCTAACATATGATATGTCTCCGCTAACTCTCTCCCCCACTCAAACAGTGCCAAAGTTAAGAAGAATAAAATGGCATCCTACTGGCAAAAAACATCGGTAGGTGCACCAGCATTAAAAATGGATGAAAAGGTATCATTCCGTGGATATGGTGCTGCCAAGACCGCTGCATTGGAAGAGAATAAGAGTTATAATAGAAAGAGTGCGGGAAGTACGTCTGCTGCTGCTGCTGTTGCTAATGAATTGTCGAATGGTGATGATATTTCGGTTGTTGCGGCAACGAAGGCTACGGTGAATGCTGAGGATGGGTTTAGGGCACGTGTGGTTGAATTGGTTTCATTGGGTAAGTTGTCTACTACTACTCATCTTTTGTTTTGGGGTTGTCTTTATCGTACTGACATGCTAATATCATATCACTTTATCACAAAACAGTCATGCCTGGTGAAATTGATCACATTGATGAACTAATCGACGAATACGAAGGACGCGAGGCTGAACTAATCGATACACTAGAAGCTATGCGTGAAAATGAAGATTTGTTAGGTGATGATGATGACGAGACTGCCTTAGATGATAGCACCGTACGCGAAGGTGAGGTAATCGAGGCAAGTGCCAAACCTTGGCAGTCTCCCGCGGTTGGTGAGAATATACCCCCACCTGAGAATGTTTCTGATAATAATGACAAGTCAGATACTATTCAAGAACATTTCAAGAAGTTGGGTGCCGCTGATGCAGCTGCTCCTGTACTGTCTTCTGAACTCGAGGCTAGAAGTAGTGCAACTACTGATCAAGTATCGAACAAGTCTAAGGAGTTTATGGCCGTGGGTATGGCCGAGCCTGTTGATGAGGAGGCGGCCATTCCCAACAACAATAATGAACAAGATGGTACAAACAACAACAGCAAGTCGAGGAGTTTAAATCAAGGTGTATCTTGGAGGGAGAAACGATTTTGGGATGCCAAAAAGATATTTATTATTGTTATTGCTCTGCTAGTGGTGGTTGCCATCGCTGGTGCCCTCGGTGCCACCCTTGGCGGCGGGGGAGGCGATGATAAGAACTCCACTCCATCTCAAGCTAATACTGAAAATGATGATGCCGTTTCACGGGACCCTACTGATTATGGTCAAGGTACTGGAATTGTCTCCGGTGTTGGTGTAGTCAACGATTCGCCAACAATCTCACCCAAAGAGGATAGCACTCCAGTTGACAACTCGACTCCGGATAATGGTATTATATCGGCAGGGGATGATACATGTATTATGAACACATTTGATACCGGAGTGAATACCCAACAGTTGGAGGGTGTTAGATCACTTTCGGCAAACTATCCAAAGGTTGCAATCGATGGGAATAAGGCCGTGGTGGCATCCGGTTCAGGATATGTCGCCTTCTTCGAATTCAACCCTACCACAAATGTCTGGAAACGTACTGAAGTATTTGGTCTAATTGCCAATGTTGGTGAGGTGAATTCCGTTGCCATTTCAGGCAATGTCGCTGTCATCGGCGCTCCCGAGGCTGTTACCGATATTAGTGACGATGATCCATTGAAGACGGGTGCCGTATTCATTTATGAGTTTGATGATACGACATTATTCGAATGGCGTCAGAAGAAGGGTGCATACATTCCCAACGATTACAAACGAGCAACTATGGATACCTATGATGGTGCCAATTTTGGTCAGTCTGTTGATGTTGACGGTGATTTGATTGTTGTGGGTGCACCTGAAGAAAACACGAATAGGGGTAGCATAACAATCTTCCGACGAGATAATACATCGAATGAATGGGTTGAGCTGAAACGAATGATGCCTGATGATAAGTTGTGTGGTGCCGAGTTCTTTGGATACACCGTGTCTATATATGAAGATGTTGTTGCCGCCAGTGCTGATTGTGATATCAATATTGTTGTATACAAGGCACAGCGAGACGATGACTCCGGTATCAGCATTATCCCATTCCAACAACTCGAGTATAAAGATCCTTCGTACGGAGCAGTTAGTTCCATTGCTATGAGCTGGGATACACTTGCCTATTCAACGGTATCAGGAGGGCTGTTCTTTTATAAACGTGACAACCGTGACAAACGGTTCTTTGAGAGTCAGGTCATGAGGTTTGATGTATCACAGAGTCTATATGAATATCCATTGACTATGGATGCCAACATGTTAGTTTTGGCAGTGATGAATGATATTTTCATGTACACACATGATGCAGCTAGTAAGGAATGGAGACAAGAGTTATTGGTATTGAACAGTAGTGGTGATTATGCTGGATATGTCGGTGCATCTGTGTCCCTGTCAGATGGTCAGTTACTTGCTGCCGATAGACGGGAAGTCAATGCCCATGATTTCACTGAATGTCTACTTACTGAAGAAGAGTTCTCAGTTACAACAACAAGTCCATCAAAGAAGCCAACGTCAAGTCCAGTAACATCGCCGCCTACACAGAAACCCGTTCAAGCTTCAACTCCTCCGCCTGTTCCTAAGCCGACCCCTCCACCGGTACCTCCAGTACCTGTAACACCACCATCTGATTCTGATTGCGATGGTCACATTCTTATTATTGATGTTACTCTCGATCAGTACCCTGCCGATACTCGTTGGGAAATCATCCCACAAGGGCAAAGCGCGGCCATTGCTACATCAGCTCCTTATGATGCATCGTTACAATTCAGCCCAGCAGAGACGGATAGTGTCTGTCTACCAGACGGAACATATGACTTCATAATCTATGATGTGTACGGTGATGGAATATGTTGTGATTGGGGAGAAGGCTCGTATCAGCTTGCCTTTGGTGATGATATCGTTGCTAGTGGTGGATCATTTGGGAAGAGTGAAACCAAGACCTTCTCAACTCCTGCCGCATCATCTACTCCATCAGACCCAGATTGTTATCCTGTATCAGTCAGCCTTAATTTTGACATGTACCCACAGGATGAAAGTTGGGATATCACCCAAGCCGGAGTAATTGTGGCCAGTTCATCGCCAGTTGCTGCCGATGCGAAAGAAGATACTCAAGAAGTATGTCTACCTGCCGGAGATTATGTCTATACCATTTATGATGTTTACGGCGACGGGATGTGTTGTCAGTGGGGCGAAGGAAAGTATACTGTCACGACAGTTCCATTGCAAAGTAGTAATGTGGTTATTGTCGAGGGAGCTGAGTTTGCAGCCAGTGAGAGTACATCGTTCACCCTTCCCAAGTTTTAAGTTGACAAATCCGGTGGTCTTTGAGCTGGTACTTGCATATGCTTTGGGAAACGTGTCGAGCGGTCAACTCTCTGTTGGGAATATATATTGGTTGCATACATAGAATATCTGTTACTGTTTGTGTGTTAGTTTGTTTAAATGTAAAGTCTCAAGTGATTAGGCATAGGTATCTAGTTGAGATAAATATTAGATGATAGATGGAGCCTTAGATTAAGATGTTAAAGCTCTCTCGTTCTTCTTCTTCTATATTTGTTTCAAATCCACCCATCAACTATTGCTTTTGGTGTATGGGTGTATTTTGGCTTCACACATCCTTTAACCTCAATCTGGGCAAAACATTCATCGATTGCAATTCTTGGAACAGCAACTTGCATGCATATGGTAATCGAATATCCGCAACTCTTTCCCCACTGCGACAAAACTGACACCAGTTCTTGTATTGTAAGAGACCACACGTCAAACACACACTTGCAGAGAAGGCATCACTGGAGTGCATGAGACGTTCCATGATAAGGTTACTTGCTCCATAAGCAATGAGACAGTCTCGTTCCATCTCACCAAGTCGAAGTCCTCCATCACGAGAACGGCCTTCCGTTGGTTGACGAGTGAGCACAGCTCGAGGTCCTCTAGACCGAGCATGCTGTTAGTTGAGTAGAAATCAAAGATGTCAGTGAGTGAAATTGAGGATGTGATGAGTCAATACTACATCCTATAATCGCAGCATCACAGAAACTTACCATCTTATCGAGGACCATGTGCTTTAGTTTTTGGTAGAATACAGGGCCTGAGAATATGTAGGCGTCAAGAGGTTCTCCGTTAACACCACTATAGAAGATGTCTTTCCCTGTGTAATTCAAACCATTCCGAATCAGAGCAAGTTCAGCACTTTGAACAGTGTCTGATGAGCCGAATTCCTCCCCAAAGGCTGAGGCATATGCCTGTCGACCCTCGAAGACTCCAGCCTTACCAACGAGGAGTTCAATTAGCTTCCCAACAGTCATGCGTGATGGAAAGCCATGGGGGTTCTAAAAAAGTAGATACATGGTGAGAAAACAAGTCAAATGAAGAGGCCAGAACTACCATATGGATGAGTGATGCTACTCACCATGATCAAGTCAGGTGCGATACCCTGTTCATTGAAAGGCATATCAACCTGAGGAACTATCAAACCGCAGACTCCCTTTTGTCCATGACGAGAGGCAAACTTATCACCTAGCTCTGGTCGACGAACTTGTCTCATCATGACTTTGATTCTGTGAATAGAATAGTAATACAAAAAGAGATTAGAAACAAGCACATACGCTCGAGCACTTGTTGTGTGTAAACTTACAGGAATTGCTCATTCTCATTGGACGAAATGAGAACACGATCCACATAAGAGGGAGCACTTGATCGATATGATGATCCTGAATACTTATAATCAGTCTGAACCAATCGTTCAACAGGGGTACTTGTATCCACAGGTGATTCCTTATTCACCATGATGGTGCCGTTGTCTAACTTCTCTCCAACCATACACAAACCATCCTTGTCAACTGCTCGATATCGAGCATAACGTTTGTCTTCCTCTCCGTCAGGGAAGGCCGACGGGTCGGGAGCGCCACATGTACGGTCCATTGTCCCATTCTGATACCTACGGACGCTTGTTTGTTGCTTCTTGAGAACCATACATCGACCAAACCCTCGATCAATCGAGGCCTTGTTGAGTACTACCGCATCTTCAATATCATATCCACTATAAGACATGACAGCAATACACGCATTCTGACCAGCGGGGATGTTATCAAAGTTCACCAAGTCAAGAGTACGTGTCTTCACCATCGGCTTGTGGGGATAAATCATGGTGTAGATGAGACCGTCAAACCTTGAGTACTGATTAATACCAATTGTGCCAATGGCTTGTTTGCCCATTGCAGACTGGTAGGTGTTTCTTGGACTTTGATTATGGTGAGGGTTGGGGATAAGACCTGCCACGACACCCAACAGGGTCATGGGATCAATCTCGAGGT
>Ga0075439_10704_pt1 | contig 18945 bp, 12 predicted proteins | sample MintriSingleCell_FD_74264 | JGI IMG/M metagenome (GOLD analysis project Ga0075439, IMG submission 74264) | Marine eukaryotic communities from Monterey Bay, USA to study complex ecological interactions - Minidiscus trioculatus JGI Plate_4_G5... | ecosystem: Environmental > Aquatic > Marine >... | reverse complement strand
ATAGATCCTCTTAGTAGAGCAGGCAAGTTTATAGGCTGCTTCTGCATTGACACATTTAGTCTTATCTCGTCGTTTGAACTCGGGACATGGTAAAGGATCATTTCCATAAAGTAGAGCTGAGCCAAGGCCACCAATATGCCCTCCGGGAGACACAGCAAAAGGAATAAAGCCCATATTCTGATCAAGAATCTCACCTATGATATCATCTCCTGATAAGCTGATCATAGTTTGTTTGTCAGTTTTCCCTCGCCTCTGATACTTCTTCTTCTCTCCATTCCAAAGACGCAATTTTAATTCATTTTGACGAGCAGTCCTTGAAATAGAGGGAGAAGAAGAAGCATTAGAGTGAATGATAACAACATCAAGTCCTACCTGATGGAGGGGAACCCGCCAGGCAGTATCATCCAACGAAGGATCAAGAAGGATAGATATATCGAATGGTCGTAGGTTTGGTAACTTGTTAATAACTCTTGGAGTTTCCTTCTGAACACATTCGGGTGTGGAAGTTAAACCAGCCAACATTGTAACTCGTTTAAGAAGTTCTGCAAGTCCATTTCTGTATCCATTACTCATAGCTGTCTTGCAATGTCTAGTACAAGAGAGAACATGGTCACCATATACATCCATATCCTTGCCACAAAAGCAGAATCTAGAGCCAATATCAGGCCACAAAGGAAGTGCTTTATCGATTCATTCACTATCAAATTGTTTTTGCGACACTAAAACTCTCATAATACGGTACGGTACCCGTGTCGTTTTTAAGACACCATATGGCCTCAGCCTAGATCCAATAATGATACAGGCACCGATACTCATTGACAGCATCATAAATAAGGTGAATATATGATAGAGGAGTTTAAGTAGAGACTGTATCGAAGGCTACATATAAGTTAAGTGAGTTTGAGTTTGCGGTATCCTTCACTGCAAGTTTGGTATCCTCTCAATCCTACTTACTCGGCCTGTACATATTACTTCCGTGCCTCTTTACTACCCTAATATCTTTGAGACAAATGTTATTCTACTTTGCATTTGAGTAGATGTGATGGAAGTTATTGCAGAAGAGATTAAAGTCGATATAACCTTGTAAGGAGGCTTAAAATTTCACTTTAGTATGGTTTGTTTTGATGTTGGCTGTGCCCAATGTTCTACCAAATAAAGAAGCTGAGATGCTTTAGCTAAATTCACTTCAGTTAAAGAATGAAGACCATCACTCGTTTGACTATCATTAGTCATGTTGTACCAATCCAGAATCAAAATATCTGGGTAGCCAGCTTCTATAAAAGATTTGCGTATCTCTTCATTGAACAATACTGCATTTTCTCGTTTCTGATGTGAGTATGGATCATCCAAAAGTCTGCTTTGGGCAGTCATTGCTATCCAAACCAATCTAACCTTGCCCAAGCTTAAGCATTCATGAAATCGGTCATGTGTAATAACTGGTTGTATGAGACTATCAAATGTATCCGTAGCATTCATAAACCAATGCAGACCACCCTGTAGAGCAATTAGTATTCCTTTATAATCATCATGGGCACAATTAACATCAGTCCAATCAATATGCTCTCCAGGATCTTTCTTTCCCTTCCTGACTAGGGTATTGATTGACGGGTTAGTGGGTTGATTAATCAAAAGATATTATCAAACGAACAAATAGATAAGTACTTCAATCATGAGACTAACCTAAAAATGGTGCATTTGCACGTTTGCCCAATGAGAACGTGGCATTTGGACATAGATTCTCTTTCGGTATAGTATGTGGTTGAATAGTCTCATCAAAATACCCTCCTGAAGCTCTACATAGCCTTGCTTCACTGAACTGCCCGTCACCTAAGCAGTAGATGGAGAGGAGATTTAACGAGTATGAGTATATGAAATCTTATGATGACATGAACGATATAAATATAAAGAAGGATCTCTTTACTTACACTTGCATGATTCTCTTATATTCTTATCATCAGTCATTAAACCTCCAGATATATAATCTCCTCTCATTGACATATATATTGCCTGTCGTAAATGTCTCGTTAAGGAATCTCCATGTAAAATAACGTGCGAATATGAGTTTAATATTTCACATGTCGTTTCCGGTGGAGGGGGGAGAACTGGTGTATAGCACTCATGTGGAATGAATATCGAGGACATACTCTCAATATCATGGTCATCATTTGAATTAGAAGTACTACTATTGATTGTTGGCCATATCCTTTTACCGTATTTAATTGCCTTGAGATAGTCCTCAAGACTTTGACAAAGTGGTAATGGAGTATTGTTTTCTAATAAATGTGACGATAGACTGTATGTTCTTTGTTCGCTCCACCTTTGTAATATCTGTTGTTGTGTAGCAGTACCAATACGATTTATTACTCGATTATTATTGTTCGTGGAACAAAACTCAATTGCCTCTCTATGAATATCAGAGCAATATTGTTTGGGTGATGATGATGATGTGCTATTTTCATTATTATCCATCCAATCATTAACTTCTACACCGCATCGATCCAACAGTATTTGATTTTTGATAGACAAACCAACTAATATATTAGAATCGATATCATGTGTTGAATAGATGAATATACTTATTGTCAATATAAGGGCTAGTAGCAAAGGAGAAGAAGGCTTGGCAATATCTGTATTTAAGCAGTACTTTCTCATTCTCGAGTTGGTATTTTGTTGATAGATACAGCAGCGGTAGAAGATGACTCGATAAAGTATGTTATAGAGCATTAAAAATGATCTAATGAGAGTACTGACGGTATATCATAGTGCTTTATTGCATTGCATATATAATAGATTGGTACGGTGGCGTTATTGCAAATTTGCAAGTCCTGCAAGTTGCAAGAGGAACAGTTTTCATGTGTTAGAAAACTCAGTATTGGATATGAATAGGGAAAAGGATACCGCAGAAGGCTAACCTCTATATGATCATATATCAAGCTACTACCCTGAACGTATAGGATATACCTCTCAAGCACCTTTTCTATGGCTGGTTGATATGAGACCTATCATTCAGTATATTGATGTCAGTCAGTTAAAGGATACCCTACTTAACTCAAATGGTATCCTTTTCAATCCATGTAAACTTGACCCAGTAAGTACTAACTTCTAGCGCTAGCTTCGTGTCTAGCAAAAGAATTGCACTTTATCCTTTTTTTGAGTTTAAACATCTATTGTATCCTACAACAATGTGTTGAGCAGTTCCAGATAGTTCTTTCGGTTAAGATCCGAAAGAGCTAACACATACCATAATACTAGCCTAATACTAACATTCAATAGGCTTCTCCTTAATGATATAATACTAGCCCAATGTTGCTGCCTCCCTCTCCTGCAACGTATCCCAAATGGACTTAAACAATGTTGATTGCTTCACTGTTAAATCTTTTGGCAGCTTGTCTGGGTGTAAGAAGAACTTAGCCTTCCTCACCGCCCGTTTCAATAACTCTTTCTTTTCATCGTCACTTACATCTGAGAATGCATCAGTATCCAAAGTCTTCCACTTGGCATAGTAATCATGATCCTCCACCATGGTATTCGTGGGAGGGAATAAGTTTGGTACAGTAACAAGTAATTGATCTAATGGATTGAAGTGTTTGTAATCATCGGTTGGTTTATGTGACCAATGTTTGATAACTTCCTCCAGAGTAGTAGCCTTCTTACTAGTACTAGTATCCGTAGGTTGTAGTCCTGATGGTCTACGACAGTACTGCTGCCGACGTTGCCGAGGTGATGGTTGACTACCCAATGGGTCACTACTAGTAGTCTGTCTCCTATACGCTCTCCTTTCCTCGGGAGGATCCTCCGCAATGTCTGGCATGGATTTTCTCTGCCTCCTATCATCAGCCTGTGCCTGTGCCGCAGCCTGATGCATCGACTGATCATCAAACATAGAACATCGTCTATCCTCCATGCCATGCATGGCATCTAACTTCTCCAAGTTAATCCAAGGCATTAACTTCTTCTTAATAGGGTTCCATTGCAGTGGTTCCTTCTCTACCAACACACGTAACGAACGCATGAACTTGCTCCAAGTATATCGATCTCCTTCTATTGGACGAGGAAGGTTGGCAAACTCATCATCACCGACAAACAATATATTGCACAAGTTGTACATTTCATCAAGACTTAACACAGTCTCGTCTAAGTCATCCATGACTTCAGGTGCTAGCCCTGCCTCCCTTAATCGATGCAAGCCCATACCATATGTCAGCCACGGATTGTGTAAGTATACTTCCATTGCCTAACGATAGTAAAATGGATGATATAGAGGGATGTGGGCAATGTGATGGATGATGAAAGTACACACCCCCCGACAATAAAGTTAATCCCTCCAACCCAACCCAAAACAAAACGAATCGCTTACCTCTCCCCAATAATCATCCAATACATCAAGACCGTCAAATCTTGAATCCATGGTATTAAACATATCCATAACCCTTTCGTCATCGGTAGTTAATCTAACGATAACCTTAACAGGCAATTTGCCCAAATATGCTAATTCATATTGAAACTCCTTCCGTAACTTTGAACTAGTTTGTCCATTTTCATCCGTGGGTAATCCCTGACTACATATAATCAATGTAACTCGCTTATCCCGTGCTTGTAAATTATCAGCCTGTTTATTAATACCCTTTGCAATACTATGTAACTTTGTTGCCAATGGACATTGCTTTAATGATAAGGTAACATCTTCGATACTTTGTTTTATATTTGAAAGTTCCGATGGAATGTCTTGAGTTGATCCCCAACATAGTGAGAACTTGTGTTTACCCTGTCCTGTTTCATCATTCACTGTATAATATGGGATATGATATGAGGAATATGTGTTGTGTTAGTATTAAACATTCACATGAACAATTATCAAAAATGAAACTAAATAATAATAAACTTACCCAACCAATACTTTGTGAGGATCCAACATTTACTAGCCATCTTAGCATGGAACAAGATACATTCACTTAATTCATCCCATCGTGTTACATTATCAACACATTCAATTTGCTTTGTACTATCTAATGTTCTGCTACTCCTCCGTCCGTTCGTATTATTGGTTGCAAGGTGTGAATCTCGTATCTTCATTGATGATGAATTATCTAATAAATATAGTCGTGAATCTGTAATATTGTAGGATTGCAATACCGATGAGAATATACCGGGTGGTAACTTGAGTGTTGATAGATACTCTTTAATTGCTAATTTGTTATTGTTATTCGATTGTGATTGTTGTTTATGCCTGGGTGAGGATTTAGTAGGTGAGGATTTAGAAGATCGACCACTACTCCGTCCACTACGCTCTGATGAATCATTAAAACTAAACTTGGTATCAACTGTAGGGTGACGAGTAGTACGATGACGGTCTTTAGTACGATCTAAACTATCAGATGAACTATCAAATGTTGATCGACGTGTGTAAGTCATCGTTGATGCACGGAACTTGGCATCATCATTTGTTGCACGACGATTACGACGTTCTCCACTTGATGAACTATCTTTACGTCTATAATTATTGTCAGTACTACTACCATTTTGTACACTAGCACGTAAGTTATCCCGACTGCCATTTGTTCTACTCATACCCATCATACTCGAAGTAATATTGACGGGCATTGATGAACGAAACTTACGATCGGCTGTTTGACGTGATGTGCGTCGTCGTTCACCACCGCCGCTGTCATCTTTGCTCTCTTTACTTCGTTTACTAAACATCTTTTGTATGTATTATTTGATGGCCAGATAGTAAAAAAAGAGATGCGCTGGCAAATAGCCTTATTGCAAATTGTGGCTCCAAGAGGCTTGCACATGAATTTAATCTTATGAAATTGCCCTCTCCTTCGCAGCATGAGATGATATTATTAAAAGATACTCAACTTACTATTGTCTATATCATAATCAGATATCAAACTACTACCATGAAAATATAGGATATACCTCTCATACACACTTTCTATAGCTGGTTGATATGAGAACATATATTTCAACATATTGATGTCAAAATGATAAAGGATACCCTAACTATCAAAAAATGTAAGTTATCATCTATCAAAATCAAGATAGTATATTGAGTAGATATAATGTACAATGCATGCATAGAATTTGAGAGATACTTTTAAACTTAGTAAAGAATAATGTGTCCAAATCTTTAATAATATGTATTGAGTCAGTAGTGTGATTGAGATAGGATAAGATATAGGTACTTGAACTTGGCTCCTCCCACAACGGAGTATGCATCTCTCTCATTCAGATTGTTCTTTTCTTAACTTCCACGAGTGTGCCAAGTGGATCGTCTAGTAGCGATCTACCAATCCAAGCCTTAAGAGCTGCATCTGCAAGTTGTATCCTTGACAACCTATCGTTATCAGGTGCCTGTTGATTATTTGATTTGTTCGAACACGAAGCTTCCCAAGCAGCAATCGTTGCATCAACATTACTATCAAGTGTCTCCTTTGCTAGTATTCGTTGTTTTTGACTAAGGATATTCCATACTGCTTCAACCACATCATCATTACTTTCACTTTGTTGATCCACAACTTCTAACGACTGCATGACATCAATCTGTTCTCTTAATCCACCACCAACTTTTCCTAAGCCTTGACCTTTCTCCCATATACACACACCGGCAAATAAAACGACATCTTTTAATGAGAGTGCTCCCGATTGTATGGCGTTTAGTGCATCATCTTCATTGATGAGCCATATGTCCGCCATACCCAGCTTAGAGCCGCCATTGCCATTCCTATTTGCACCAAGGGCTGCGTCTCTATGTATCCATATGAATGAGCTGTCATCATCGTATACCTCCTCGTCGTTGTATACATCATCAAATATGATATCATCTATCGATTCACTCTGCTGATAGTTTAAGAAACCCTCATATATCTCATCTTCTGATTCATCTACCTGTTCGTCTTGATTACCCTCGAAGGCATGATAACTTCTATACCGCCATGATGGTACGTCTATCGGGCCGCCGAACCTCAATGGTATCGGCTCTTCTCCTTCTTTAACATCTATAGCTGCCGGCATGACATGATTTAATACTATCCCAACCGTTGATTCTGGCGTATCTTCTAATACCAAGATTAGTGATCTAATAAGCTCTGCCTCGAATAGTAACATATCATTTGATGGGGGAGATGTGGCCCTAACCAGCGTACCAGGTTTAATCTTCTCCGAGCTATCTGCTGTGACTTCTTTGGTTGATCTAGTTGTTGTTTCTTTGAGATTGACATTCAAATTGTCTTCTGCCCATACTTTGAGCATCTCATCATAGAAGTGGAGCTGGCCTGACGGCAGTCTTTCAGTTGCCTTGGATTCTGATATATCCACTTTATTTAGATAGTTTCTCCACATGTCAGTACCTGCTTCTAATAAACTATCGTTTGATCCAATTTGTATTGTAGATTTAGATGATTGTAATTTCAATTCATTCCATATAGTCTGCTCATCAACAGATAATACTTTCCATTCGTTCCTCTCTTCACCCATTTCTCGTTCGAGTTGACCCGGTCTCCAACTACAAAAGCCGGCAAAGGTATAGAAATCATTTGGATCATTCCTGCATAAAGTTTGTGCATCTTCTAACTTCATGTAATATAGATTACCAACCAATCTCGTTGCATCTACTCCTCCTTTGTTCATAATATTGCTACTACTCATATGTAAACATGTAAAGTCTGTATTGCCATCAGATGAATCTTAATCCCAGCAAATCACCACCACGATGTACTTTCCATCCTCTATCATAAACATCATCATTATTACTATCAACATATAACAAATCAGTTATACGATTTAATAATACACCACGATAACTCCATCGCCCATACTTGTCACCGTTGGCTAGTTGATCTTCTGGTACGTCTAGAGTATCAATTGGTTCTCCGTTTACTACATTGGATGTAACATTTGTTATTAATACTACTGATCTGTGCCAATACTGCTGCTCAAGTCCTTGACATATATCTCTAGTTGGTATTGACAATAGTATCGATCCGATTTCAACTAGTGGTGTTGTAATGTGTGCATAATGTTTATCATCATTGCAACTCTTTGACGTATCGTGATCGTCATTATGGAGCTTACTATTGTCATCTAATGATGTTGGTAATCCATTTTGCACAAGCCTTGCACGAAATGCTCTCCATTCTTCTTCTTCTTCTTTTTGAACATTGTTATTCCTACTGCTACTGCTTTTTAGTATATGTAATCGAGATAATGATGATGACTGATGATAATATGATGGCAAAATGAATGCATTGCATATTTTTGTTAGGATGCATAAAAGGAGTAGAAGAAGCAACATCTTCGCAAATGAAAGAAGCTCTTTATTCCAATGTATATATTAATATATACATATATACATGTATAACAATACAATTGATTAGTGGCCGTAGAGTTGTAATGGAGATGCCCTAAGAATCAGCTTTTAATTTTGGCTATGCAACGAGAGGGCTGAGAGTGCGTGCTGTTCATGAGAAGGGAAGCTCTACAAAGTAGTCAGAATAACTTCTAATATATATATTGATCAGCCAGAACATATAATATCACGCATACTCATCATCATGACAAAGACAACTGGACTAAAACGATTTCTACCAAAGCGTTTCCAAAAGAAGAATGGCGTAACTTTTGTCCCTAAGAAGAAATTATGCCAGCGTGATATGATTATTGTTGATATGTTAAATCGAGATGTTATATCATTCTGTATTACTGATCCTCAACAGGAGGATAATCCGGTCATTTATATTAGTGAGGTAAGAAGAAAAGAGTAGTGGTTACTAGGAGATAGAGGATACCCTATGTTGATATGATAGTGTGTTGTGCACATCATATGTTCCCCCCTCTCTAATATACACTCTTATCTCTTTGCAATACACCACAGGGATTTCATAAACTAACAGGATATGAAAATGAAGATGTCATAGGGAGAAATTGTCGATTCCTACAAGGGCCAGATACCACAGACGATGAGAAGAATCCAATTCGAGAGGCAATTAAATTAGAACAAGATTGTAATGTTTCATTAACGAATTATAAAAAGGATGGTACTAAGTTTAAGAATGAGGTATGTGTGATATATTTTTGGAATTGTGGTGTAGTATTTATTCGTATTTGTTTGTGTTTCATTTGTACTATCATGTATCTAACGTCTATTTGCAATGTTGTTCCCTATTACTATTACGTCAGTTCTTCCTCACAACATTACGATCACCAAAGGAGAAGTTAGAATACTTTGTTGGTATACAGGTACCAAAAGGTCAACCTGCTGGGGTATTGGATGATGTTTTAACAAAGGAGATTGTTGATAAGAATAAAGATTAACGAGATTGAGGAGGATGACGCTAATCTGGATACAGTACATAATGCACAGATTATTAAAGTTTTAGAGAGGAGGGAAGGAAGGGAAAAGGAAGACAGGGTATGTGTGGGTTTATATCTAATCATTTTGGGGATCATTGCAGTATTCATTTAAAATACGATCGGGAAGTAAGGGGGTTATGTATTTCTGAAGAGATACGATAACAAATATTAGGTATACTCTAGTGGATTTAAGGTCGATCGAGAAGGTATACCCAATTACATTTACTTCACTTTAAATAGTCATATAGTCTACTTGGATATCATCGTCGTCATCGTCATCAAAATCTATCATCTCTTCACCCAACGCATATGATATATCAGACTGTCTATCATCCATAATATCATAATCTATATCGTCTACGGTGCTGATACCCCTTCCCACTCTATTAAGTATTCTAACGCCATTCTTAAATGCATCATCTAATACCTTGATACCGTAAAAATCATACCCAACTTCTCTCATAGCCTCCATTAAACCCAATGCCTTCATTGGATTGCCACACTTTTCATAGGATCGAACAGTCATGGTATATAAGTTGACATCTGGGACGAATCCAGCATTTCTCATATCATTTAATACAGATTCGGCATATCCCGGTTGAAGATTGATCGATAGACACCGTACGAGTATATTATACGTTTGACGATTTGGTGTAACATCTGTTCCGGCACTCTTTGATCTCATAACCTTGTATACTGCCAAGGCCTTCTCCCAAAGCAAATCATTCTTGGTAGTTTTGGAATCTGGCTTACCATCTGCCAAGGCGGCTATGACAGTGTTGAATAACGCCGTATTGGGTGATAACTTTTCAGATATCATCTTCCGAAGTAATAGGAGGGCACGTTCTGGTTCTTGGGCTTTACGGCAACAACTAATGGCTGCTCCGTAGATGATTTCATTTACTCGTAGACGTTCCTGAAGATCATTCCCTCGACCACTTGCCTCCTCCTCATCATCCTTGTACTTCTCCTCCTCTTCCTTAACCATACGGAATACCTTACTTGCCGCTTGAATATCTCCCACTCGTTCACATGCTGTCATTAATGAACCATATGTAACAATTGTGGGCTCTAATCCATCCTCCTTCAATTGTCTCAATAGATCAAATGCCCTTTGTAAGTTTAAACCCTCAGCACATGCTCGTATAGCGGCATTATATGTAACAATATTCGGTCGTACCGAAGACGTCGGGGATTGCATAGCCTCCAATAATCTTAAAGCTCTATTCATTGGCATTCGTACATCTTCTATACTGGCTCTGTTATTATTAGAAGAATCAACTGCTTGATCTTCCAATTTTCGTGCCATTTTGGCACTTGCCGAGGCACATGCATTAATAACTGCTGAGAAAGTAACAACATTGGGTTTAATACCCTCTTTTCTCATTTGTGATATGAGTGACATGGCATGTGTATATTCCCCGGCCTCGGAACAGCCTGCAATTGCCGCCGTGTATGCCACAACGTCGGGTGCATAATCCGTACGATTCGTTTGTATAGATAATTGACGCATCTCATCTAGTAATGCAATACCGTCCATCCATCGATGTCCACCCGGTGCACGTGCACATGCTGATATGGCTAATCGATATGCCACCGAATCGGGACCTCGTAACGTCTGTTTGGCCCCCTTGCGTTTACGTCCCTGTGTATCTCTATCCCCATTATTACCCTCATGATCATTATCATCATCACCCAATCGTTTCATCAATTCTAAATAGTCCAAAGCATCATCTGCCAATCCCAACTGTTGACAAGAATGTAATACACTCGTCAATGCCAATCCATCTAACTTGACACCATATTCAGTAGCCGCCTTGGCAACATGTAATAATTCTTCCCATTCGCCAGACTTTTCACATGCTGCCAATACTGTACCGAATGTTACCTCATCTGGCTTTGGTATTATTATTATTGTGTCTGTATTGTTTGATGGTATCTTTAACAATGGCTTATTACCACCATCTGTACGAATCTCTTCAAACCGTTCAAATAAACTATTACTCCGAACTACTCCCTCTACTCCATTCGACGACGGTTGCTGTTGCTGAGAATGTAATATCATCTCACCTAATAATCGTATAGCCAACTTCCATTCCTTACTTTTTGCCATTGTTGATATGACTGTATTATATCCAACTACGCCCATTTGTCCACTACTCTTCTTCTTCTTTTTATCCCCACCACTACTTTCACCACCAGTAGTACTAGTAGAGGATAGATTTAATATACCCCTATTTAAAACCTCCAAAGCTAATTTAACATTGGGAACAATAGCACGTTCACAGGAACTAATAACTGTTGAATAAATAACTTCATTAATTACAACATCTGGATATATTATTCCCTCTTCTAATATATTTAATAATTCTAATGATTTGGAAATTTGTCCTTCATTACGTGAATAACATGATAATAAACTACCAAATGTATAAATGTTTGGACTTAATGCACCTCCTATCTTCTTTTGGGAGGAGTTTATGGGGTTGTAGGGGGAGATTGCATTTTGGAATATATAATTTGCCAATGTTGAGCTTGTGACTTCACTGTTGCTGCTACTGCTACTACTACCTACAACCATTCGTGAACAAGCATCGATAGCTGAATTCATCAATCGTGTCGTAGGTCGGATTGTATTATATTTATTTGTTTTCGTTGATATAATGTAAGTTGTTATATCAGCTGGTAGTTTTATAGAGTTAATTTGTAGTTTGATTTCATCTTGTAACTGTTGTTGCTCATTGGCTGAGTTGTCATCATTGCCATTCTCTTGCTTTTCATCATTACCTTGTTTCTGTTTTTGCTTTTCCATCTTTGTACGATATTGATATCTAAGAGTATCAAGTGCCCAAACGGCATGATATAATTGTAATGCGTCATTCGTACGTCCTTGACGTCCTAATTTCACTATAGCAGATTCAACATCTCGTTGTGTTTTATACCTTTGGAGATGACGTATGCCTGTTATTATATCATCGTCGTTATTGTACATTGTTATTGATTCTTGTTGCGCTGATGGTGTATTGGTATTAATATTTGTATTGGAGATTGCCGTATCTCCTTTTTGTTGATTATTATCATTGTTGGTAACTTGTTTGCGTTGAGCTGATGCTGTGAGCATTTTCATTGCAGTAGAGGAAGTAAATTGGCTAGTTGTTCTTTGCCTTCTACATCTCGACTTTGTTAATGAATATTCTATTGGTAATGATCTAGATCTATAATTTGTTATAAGCTGCCATTGTTGTTGCAGTTGAGTAGAAGGAAGAGGAGGAGAAAATGCATTGCTGCTGATAAACAATGATGAGATGCAAACTACTGCAAGTATAGACGCCCTCAAACGCCGCCGTGGTATTCTAATTATCATCACTGTTATACTGTTGTTAATACCTTACTATTGTTTGTCTTCTTCTTGAATCATTAGTAGCATAGAGTTGCAAAGATCAATAAGCATTGTTGCCAGTGGAAGAGAAAATGAAAAAATGACATATGGCGATCAAACGTTGATATGTGCCTCTCACCATAAAAATGCTAGCTCTCTCCTATTGACTACTCACAATGCTACTACCCTGGAATCGGATCTATACAATACCCACACCCTCTTATATCACGTTGACAAATCGTTGTTGTAGGCGTCGGTCGTTCGATTTCTTCTTTGATTGATTGATAGGAGGAACCGAAGAGAGTATCCTTGTTGGCCAAATTCTACTATTGTTTATTGCATATGATATAGAATTCGTCATCTCTACAATTATGGTACGATCATTACTACTACGGCCATCATTACTACGGCCATCATTACTACGGCTAAATCATCAACAGTATATACAACATACTTCTTCTAGATTGTTGTTGACGGTAGGAATATGCAACAGTACGATAGAAAGAAGCAGTATTAGACAATCCAACTTTCGATTCTTCTCTTCTTCTAACGAGTCATCATCATCAGAGCCAGCAACATCGGGAGGAGAGTCACGTCTACATTCTACAGAGTAAGTTCATTTATTGATCTTCTTTTGCTTGTTTATACTATATACGGTATATGTGATACTTCCGAAACTCTAACACAAGATATATGTATCGATAATATACGCACAAAATTAATGATTGGTGTAACCATTCGTTTTTATAATGAACAATACACAATACCGATATGCAACAATACACAACATAAAACAAAACGTTCACATACACGACAAATAATATTAGTATTGCATTCAAGCCAGCTGAGAGTGGATGGGGTAGCGGAACCAAGTATTCTCAGAATTATGATAACATATTCTCCAAAAAGAAGAAGATAGAGACGGAAGATAAAGATGAGAAGTTAACCAAATCAACTAATGATAGTGATGAGAACTAAAGATGCAGAGAAGGAATAGCTGAAGGATCGTAAGATGGGATATAACGCACTGACAGGCAGGGAGGTACATATGATATGCTCAAAGGAATAGTCCTTTGTTAGTGACTCCTCAACCAAGGAGGACTACGATTAGGATCAGAATGATATATATCGATTAAAATTAACTAGATTATTCTGTTACAATTCGTGCTACTTAAATACCTCACAATAGCGACACAACCATATACTCTTAACACGACAACCTTGACCGATTCACATTCACACAGTCCGAGTTACACAGCTGAATAGGGAGAGTACCTACTACAGCCTCGAACTTTACAACCTACAAAATTTCTTGAAACAACTTGGTTAGGTCTCGAACTTCTTTATAACACTTTAACTTCAGACACACTTTGAATTCATAAAACAACTTAGAAACTCGATTCTTTACTCGAATAGTTTCTTGGCAGACTTTCCTCGTTTGCCACCCTTGCCAGACTTTGCCGACTTCTTGTGACATGTTTGGCTTGATTTCTTCCACTTGCAGCTTGACTTCTTACACGAGCGTTTTTGTGTGATAATTGCACAGGCATCAGGAACTGGTGGAGGAGTATTAGGACTTGGCGTGACCTTCTTGGTAGGAGATGGAGATGATGGACGAGGTCCTGAAGGATTCTCGACTTCTTTAGAGGGCTTGATGGGTGGACGCTTAGAAGGCTTTTTACTTGTTGGTGCATTCTGTGTATAGATGAGAGAAGCGTGAGACAGTCATTTGACAAAGAAAGATATAATACACAAATAACTTACACAGGTAGCTCCACCAGCATCAACAATACTATGCCCACTTTTTCTATAGCATTGATCAGGCTCATTGCAGCAGTCAATCAATTCAGTAAATGCTCCCATTGGCTTGGTTTCCTGGCAAGCACGGACAGCATTACATGAATCGATCAAATCAACAAATTTATTATCGGTACCAATCAATTTAGCACCTAAACACGAGTTAGTACCTTTGCAAGATGAATCAACACTACGAATTAAAGCACCACCATTGCACGAATTACTACCTGTGCAAGACTTATTGGTTGCACTACCAATTTGAGCATAAGCGCACGAAGAAAGACCTGTGCAAGACGAATCAACACTACCGATGTAAGCATAATAGCACGAGTATTTATCTGTGCAAGATGGACCTGAAACATAGTCAATAGTAGCTTCATAGCAAGCATAATCATAACCACATGATCGATCTCTACACACTTTACAAGTAATAGGAAGAATAAGAAGGGGAGCGGTTAATATGATATGGTCAAAATTCTGATTTGTGAACATACAAAAGCGCCAATACAAACATATGATGTGGATGACTCTTTACTTGCCTTTGCCTGTAAAACCACTATTACATGCATATCTTCCAGTACAACAATCGCCGCCACATGCATCAACACAAGTTTGGCCATTTGAACCCACAACATGACCATAACGACAATCAACATAACCCTTTCCATCGGATGTAATGGCACAACGAGCTTCAAATATAGCCAAATCACTCTATTCATTTGTAGGAGACAAGAGTGTGAGGACACAACCACAACTCAATGACTAAATAGAATCATATGATTGTTTTTATTCAATACCATCTTACCTGACTTGGTACTTTGGAAGGTTTCTCACTCGGTGCTTCAGAAGGCTCTCGGCTGGGCATATGCGAATGCGAGATACTGGGCATAGGCGAGATTGTTGGTGAGATCGTTGGTACAGGCTGTCATGTTACATGAACGAGGAAGAGTTAGTCACTTGACAAATAAGGAGACAATCAAAAGCAGAACAAGTAAAGTACACAATTACTTACACAACCAGAAGCGTAAAATGCATTAGCTCCCTGTTCTTGATAACACTGAAGATCCTCATCATTGCAGCAGTCAATCAATTCAAAATCCTCCCCATTTTCATTGGTTTGAGTTTGGGCGCAAGAGAGGAATTTGTTACACGAGTTAATCAAATCAACACCGCTTAATACAGCATAATAGCACGAATCCGTATCATTACAAGATGAATCAACACTACCAATTTGAGCTAAATAGCACGAGCCAAAACCTACACAGGACGGACCAACCACATATTGAATATCAGCACTTTCGCAAGCACCATGATTATCACATGATTTATCTTTGCAAACTACAAGAGAACAAGGAAGAGAGAAGAAAAGGAGCGAGGTTAAGAAGTGATAGGTCCAAAATGAAGAATGACACAATTGCTTACCGTTGCCAGTAAAGTCTTCACATGCATAATATTCAGTACAACAGTCGCCACCACATGCCTCTGCACAAGTTTTATCAGTAGTGACACCATTAACAACCGCATAGCCACCATTGCAATCAACATAACCTTTTCCACCAGATGTAATGGCACATCGATCCTTGAAATCTTGGAGAGCGTCCAGCTTCCTTCTACCCTGGCTAATTTGCTGATTGTGTTGTGAAAAAAGGATCTGTCCAGGTTCAACGTCTCCAGGCACAGTCTTATCTTGAGGATTAATACCATTAATACTCTCCTCTGAAAGGTGACCAATCATTTCAGCCTTATCAATATCAGTATAATCTATCTGATTAGTACCGAGGATATCGAGCCCATTAATATCTTGGCTATTAATTGCTAATACCAATGCAAGTACTACTAAGAAGACTTTCATATTAGTATTTTTGAAATTGAAATTAGAATGCGTTGTACAATAGTTGTTGCAGTTGAAGTATGATGATAGTAGTATCGATAATATGGAGTATGTTCAATAGTGAATAGAATTTGTTGTTACTAATAATTCAATCGTTGTTGGTAATATGAAAAGGTTGCATATCTTTGACTGTGATACATTGTATGTGTATTTTTGATATATTGTAGATAATTGCAATACAAAGTATATTACAGAAAAAGAAAGATGAAATAGGATTAGGATATCAGAAAGAAAATAGAGAGAGACATATTATGAACATAATCATGAATCCTTATGGTCGGCATACATGAATTAAAAACTGAAGCAATTTCTCCTCCTCTATCTGCAATATGCTTACCTAATTATTATATCCTCTTTAATTAATTGATAGACAACTAAGTGTCGCTTGAATTTTGTGTCGTTTTGTTGAGATATTTTGTGACTCTTTTGAATGTCGGGCTTCTCAATAAAAATGACTACGTTGCATAGCCAAAATAAAGGCCGATTCACATCCTCTATGTGGCGGACATAAGAGCAGCAGTGGAGTTCATCATCTTTCATCATCATCATGGGCGTCACAAAGGTGAGGGTGTAGTGTTGTCCTAATCGAGGGGTAGTATATGAAGCGTTATCGAATTGGAGGTTTTGATTTGATGTGTTTTTGATAAGGTTTGCATTGCAATGCATCTCTAATTTTCATGTTCATATCTTATGTCCTACTATCGATACAGGAAGTAATTTCTGCCGGAGATGGGACAAACTTTCCCAAGCAGGGAGATAAATTGACGATGCATTACCAGTAAGTTATTATTGATATTATTATTTATCGCTATATTCATATGCTAACTCTTTTCTCGGACGCCGAATAAAACACACATCACACATCAATATATGATGAACAAACGATAAATACCATACAAACATACATTATCTGCATATCTACTTTTCTCCATGTCAACCACTCCTCCTTCTATACAACGTCACACCAAAACAACATACACACACATCATGTGAATAACAATGCCATGCAAACATACACATTAATGATAATATACATACAGCGGTACACTTGCATCAAATGGACAAAAGTTTGATGCAAGTAGAGATCGTGGACGTCCATTTCAATTTACGATCGGAGTTGGACAAGTTATTCAAGGTTGGGACGAAGGAGTAGCACAAATGAGTTTAGGAGAAAAGGCTATGCTAAAGATTACTAGTGATTATGGATATGGTGCTCGAGGAGCCGGTGGAGTTATCCCACCCAATGCAGACCTTAATTTCGAAGTCGAGTTGTTAGGGATCAATGGGAAGAGTAAGTACTTTCTGTATGGACGGGGAAGAGTCACATGTTTAACTTTGTTCATATGAGTGTTCTCCTCTCATTGCAATTGTATAATATCTGCTTCAGATTCACCTAATTACACCCCCGAATCATCATCATCTTGTTCTATTCTTTAATCATAGGTGCATAAACAAAGATGGATGAGAGATTAGTTCAAGATTAAATTATTGAATGGCTAAAGGGTTGAGGGTATTGAGATTAAACAACAACGGGGGTATTAAGCACATAATGACTTAAATTAAGTGGTTAATATCTAGCTTAGTTTAGCCTTTTGAGTAATAAGCAACCCCCCTACATATACGAAAAAATACCAATCTACAAAGCCTCAAATATGACTTTTTAGTATTGTACAATCTAGAAGATATACATGACACCCGTATCCTCTTCTCATTCCGTCTACGAACTACTTCCCACCAAATGGCCACCATCCACCACCGTCGCTACTACTACCATCTCCACTTCCACTACTTCCACCACTACTAAAGGTAGTCTTACTCGAATATTCATCATCAAATCTCTCATTGCCTTCATGCTCGCCACCCATCATCATTGTACTATTATTAGTTGATTGCGTAACTCGTCGTCCTGCCTGTGCTAATCCTGTTGGTATCATACCTAATCCACCGGTTGTTGGTGGTGCTGTTATGTCGTTTACTGGTGGTCCTGTTGCATTTGCCATATTTGGATCTATTAAAGTGTGGATTGGGGTATAATGAGATGAAAGAAAGTTGAGCATATGTCATGATTTTGCAACAATAACTAAACCAACCAAAACACTAAAAACCAACCACACACTAAAAAAACAACAATATAATAAACTTACCTTCCATACCAGGTGGTGGCATACTAAAATAATTATTCATCCATATACCCATACCTTCAATTAATGATAATATAATCCCCCCAACGACGGCGGCAGATGCCATTGCTTTTGGTCCTGCACGTGCTGCTAATATTCCCCCGGTGGTTGCTCCTGATAGAATTGAATTCCATGGATCTTCCTATTATCATTTTGTGGTATTTTGTATTTATTGTTTGTTATTGTTTATATTGTGTATCGCATAAAGATATTGGTGTGGGAATGCAGATGAGCATTAGAATACAAAATTTCACAATACAAGCAATACACTAACAAACAAAGTAAACACACCTTCTGTCGAATAGCACTCAATGAACAATCACAACAAGCAAATAATCCACCCC
>Ga0075439_15936_pt1 | contig 19000 bp, 14 predicted proteins | sample MintriSingleCell_FD_74264 | JGI IMG/M metagenome (GOLD analysis project Ga0075439, IMG submission 74264) | Marine eukaryotic communities from Monterey Bay, USA to study complex ecological interactions - Minidiscus trioculatus JGI Plate_4_G5... | ecosystem: Environmental > Aquatic > Marine >... | reverse complement strand
CTATATCTGCATGATTATCTTCGTCGTCAGATGGAGGTGGGAGACACATCTCGACTTCAGGCTCTGAGCCGCCATTATTGTCATCTGCCAACTGTTCTTCTGCGACTTCTTCTGTCTTGGGAATAGCAAGTTTTATTTCATCTTCAGTAGTAAGTGATGCCGCGGTTACTTTTACCTGTGCTGTTTTTGTAGTATCATTGTTCACACTATTAATTGCTTCATCTGGTGCTGATACAGTAGTCTCTTTTGGTGGTGGCGGCGGAACTGGTGGGTTTGTAAAATCGACACTTGACAACGGTACAAAATCAAAGTGAGATCCGTCACTAAATCTAACTGGAGTAGTCGGTGGAAAGAAAGATCTCCAACCTAACATTTGGTGTCCAGAAAATGGCCCCTGAATGCTATTCGAGGTGTTGTCACGATAATACCATATCGGTTGTTGAATGTCATAAGATGATTGTTGCTGGGATGTAGTTGCAGCAATATGTTTTGCAACATGCTCATTCTGTTCCTTCTTCAACTTGGCAACTTCTTTTGACTGTCTTTCAATCTGTTCCGCATCTCTATACTCCGAGTAGCCATCTGCGCTTGGACAACATGGATCGTATGTATCCGCTTGTTCTTTACTAGATTTGCCATTCTTTTTGTTGCGTTTCCATCTTGGTACGAATGACTGCTGCTGCTGCTGTTGATCTACCGTGCCTTCAAGAGCACCGCCTAATGAAGACTCATATTCCATTTCCTCTTGAGATGCCCAAATATCAGCTAATGCATTAGTACGCTTACTACTGCCAGAGCTTCGTTTGGCTGCTCGTAATACTGCTTTTGATGGTACTGGGAGAGCTGGCACTTTAGTCTTATCTATTGGAGGTTTGGGAGGGGGTGGCACTGGTGGAAGTGGGGGTTGCTAAATATAAATAATAAATTAGTACAAGCCATTATACTAAATATTGAATAACAAATCATTGATTGACTTACCATTGGTGGTGGTGGAGGTGGCGGAGGAGGTGGAGGAGGTTGTTGTGGGGGCTTTATAAGAAGCAAAGGTGAACATTTATAATATGAGCAAGTCCAGACTAAACAAGGGAATAACATGACATGGATGTAAACATTTTGATCAGCTCTTACCATTGGCATCGGCGGTGGAATATGTTGTTGTGGAGGACCAGGGCCATAATGATTATTCATTGGAGGTGGCATTACCATTTGCTGTTGTTGATTAGCATTCCCTTGATTGTCCCATCTTCTCTTTCTTCGTGCTGTATCTTCTTGCATTAATATAACATCATCTTTCCCCCCTTCTTGTTCAAATCTTTTTCTAAACTTTGTCGGTACCACAGCTCGTCTTGGATCCATTGTAGTAGTCTTACCCTCAATATCTGCATAATACAACTTCATTTGTCCCGGTGCTGATGCACCAAAGGGGTTCATTTGTTCGTCATAATAAACACTGGCATATCGTTCTTTTAAACTATACTTTGATTCATTTAACTTTTGTACACCTTCCACTGTCTTTTGAGCTGCTAGTAATTCTTTGTCACGTTCCAATTGTGCCTGCTCGGCTAATGCTTTGCGTTTTACACTTTCATCTTTTACTATACGTAATTCCTTCTGTAATTGTTCCAACTTCTTAGTCTCAATATTGTCTAACCCACTCTTTTCCTCATTCCTGTCTCGTTTCCTTTCCAAATATGATATTTCAGATCTATATATTCATTATTCATGATATTATTAAATATAATATAATATTTGTGTGTTGTATACAATACAATTGAAATGGATAGTGATAGAAATGAGAGGCTGCTTTATAATTGCAAACATAACAACTACAACTAAAAAAGTACTCACTTAACCTCTTCCAAAGATCTTGTCGCCGCTACCTTTGCATCTCGAGCTTTAATACGAGCAGTCTTATTCTTCTTTACTTCCTTCTTGCGCTGTTGACGCCGGTAGACGTCAATTGGGTTATCTTTTGCCATAATAGTCTGAGTATTGAGTGGTAGCTTTCAGTGATCTTTCTCAAATACCTCTAGTAATTTGTTGCCTCAACAGCGGGTTAGATTAATCTATATCTGTCTATATATATAATTTCCTCTGCTGCCTATATCCAACGCTACATACCAATCCAATAGATACAACAACCTAATACAACAACCTACTCTTAAAGTAACATAGGTATCATCCATGGCTCTACGATATCGTACTTCTACTCAGATGCACCCCTTCCACGGGGATACCAACCATCTTTTTGTGGTCGTAGTACCCCCGCGGGATTTTTACGGTGTTTGTGGCAAGAATTATAAAAAAGGAAAAGAGGAAAAAGAAGAGAAAAAGGAGAAGAGAGGAGAAGGAAGGGAAGGAGGAAGAGAGAGGAGAAGAAGGGGGAGAGGATTGGACATAAATATCAAGTTATAACCTTCTTTTTGCTGGTGGTGGGCTGGTGGCGATAGTCAAAGACAATTGAAGAGAAGATCTACATCTATTCGAACAGGGACTAAATACATAATTAATACCTTATATGTTCATAGTCTATGCCCGGTTCAACTGCAGAGCTTCTGGTAAAAGCAAAGCAAGGGTATCCTCAGTCTAATGTGCATATATTCATATACATATGCAATCTTCGTTTCAAACGTATTCTAATGTTGTTTGCCGTTCCAAAGAAACTAAATCATCTAAATCATCCCGATATTTTCATCCTAAATCCTTGAATCTGTATTGTTAGTTGTTAGTACCATCCAATAATATATCTAATCCATCTTCTTTTAAAGCGATGCATATCGTTTCAAGTACTACGGTATATACCCCGTCTCGAACGATTGTTGCTATCATATCACACATCATTTTATTGTTTAAGTATTCCCTTTTCATCTTTTGATACCATGTGCAATACTAGACGACGACGTGTATATGCACGTAATATGATTTACCAATGCATTATCCACCCAAACACTTGATAAGCAAACTTTTAAATACACCACATAGCTCCTCAATCCGCTGTGTATGATACTTGTATTATCGTAAATTTACATTATTGTTTGCTGATGTTGTCGACGGGGTATTATCATGCAAAGATCGTGTGGGTAGTAGATAATCGGGAGAAGATGATACTAAATGCAATTATTTATGAACATATTCGTATCGTCTCGTGTGCCACCTCTTTTGTACTAAATATGCGGCTCATTCGATAATATATGCCATCATCGAGGATACGACAGTAGTGATTTCACCCTTGTAATCTTTTCTATATCGTATGATATGTTAAAGCCGCGCATCGATTGCAATTTGTGAAGTAGTAACTTTGGGGTGTTCTTGTCTGATAAATAAGATGACAACAGGAAATTTGGCACCATCACGATGTATCGTATCTAGTATAGATATATTGGTGTATCTATCATTACTATATCACGATTATCTACGTAGTAGTAGAGGGAAGAAGCGGCCACCATGATATGTATGTGCATTTATGTTTCATTTTTAAGTGATTTTATGTATAAATATTACAGGTGGAATAAATACTTCGCTGCTAATGCCAAATAATCTAATACGACACATATTACTTATAGACATAAAGCTTTTAGCAGCTAAAAGCTTTATGTCCCCCGTTGTAAATTTACATATTTAGTACCTTTTAATCAGCCCTTACCTAAGATACCGTCGATGTGACATACATAAAGCTGACACTATCATAAACCAACTCCCACCCCCGCCGGTCGCTCATGCGGTATCTTTGCCCCAACAACTACCTTCCCTATAAATTTTCATTATATATCAGCCTTATATTAGCAGCAAACATATGTAGGGCAATTAGCGCAATAGCAGGGATTAGTCTTTGCTATATCGTGATAGCAGCGTTAATCTTAGTTATTCACTAGTCAATTACCATTGTCTTTGGTTACTTTAGTTCGTTGATATATCCCTTTTACTCCGTTTATGTATCCATCTAATTAACCAAGATCAAACAAGACATAGATTGCAATTCATATCATATCAATCGTATTAAAACAACGTATACAAACAATAAAACAACGTAGTAGATCATATCTGCATACTTATTAGTATTAGATCCATCTACTATTTATTCTACAATACAACTAGTATATCTGTTTTACTACTACATTATTAAATCAATATAGATTGATACACTACGATAGTTTATTAAATTATAATATAGTATCGGTACTACATTAGTTTATTACGTTTCTATAACATAACAATGGTACAACTATTAATTGATGCAATTAATTCTCTCCAACATAATGAGAAAGCACAAACAACAAAAGAAGTTGATAAGAAGTCAAAATTACGGGGCACGCTAAGTTTATTAGGACGTTATCTAAAAGTGTCATTCGAAAACACATTAGCTGTAGACAAGAAGAAAGGGAAAAAGAAGAAGGCATTAAGTATTGCATTAACACCTCCAGTTATTCGTTCACCATCTTCTCTATCATCTCAATCAACTCAGCCATCTATACGTATACCAACAAATAGTTCTGGTAATACAACAACAAATGCATGCTCACCTCCCCGTAGACGAAAAGGCAGTCAACCATTTAATAGTAACAATACAAATGCATCATCTCCAAGGAAGGGCGATAAAACAAAATTTATGCGTATGTCTACTACTACATCAGAATCGGGTGGTCTAGATACAACGACATCATCGATACAATCATCATATACAACGTCAGTACGAAACTACAAACTTTCTGGGTTATCGGCGCTTACACCAACAAGAAATAGTCAGACTAGATGTAAATCAATCATTAATTCTTGTAATCCCATCAAACAAAAAGGCAGATAGCAAAGAAATAAAAGAACTACGTAATGAAATTCGATCACGAATAGTTAATACAGTATTGGAATCATGTAAAAACGATTACAAGGGCGTTAGATTGGCTGTTGATAGAAGGAAGAAGGCTCTTGCTCAACTAGAGTCTGAGAATGGTATAAAGAGAAACGATGGTACCTATATTGAGCTACGATGTATCGTGACTAATTATCCACATAAAGAAGAATATAGAAACGAAATATGTACGAAGTCAGAAGTTGAGAAACATGTTGATCAAGGTGGAGGATTCAATATTAGACTACTCAACTACCCATGTAATGATTCAACATTAATAAAGTGGAGTGAGATTGATACAGTTCAGTTTTATGTTAAGTACTATCGTGGCGATCCAAGACCTCAAATTAGTCTATCAGAGCGTAGACAGGAGTTTTTATATTGTGACGAACTTACTGATAAACTAAAAGTGGTACAAGATGACGTCATTCAAACATTAGAATTAGCATTGGCATTTGAGAAGAGAAAGACTAAAATACTTACCAAACAACTACATCAGGCAGTGAAATCAGTAGAAGATAGTAAAATAGAGCAAGAACAATATGAACAAAGTGATACCATTCAAGACGTTGGGTTGGCAATCGAGGAAGAATTAGCTGATAATCGTCTACAGAACTTTGCCTACGAAACCAATGTTTTATATGAGGATGCTTGGCATGAACATTATAAAGATTTTCAACCAAATACTCGACTTCTTAGTGAATTAGTAGCTGATCGTATTTTTGATTCGATTAAAGAGCAGTTCCCTTTGCACTTTCTTGTACTAAAGTCATTGATATTTCCGAAGTATACGCATCAACCGGCCCACCGAGTCAAACAAGGATACAAAGACAAGAAGAAGGCTCTAGTGAATCACTTTTGTGCGTTAGTACGTGTTAGAAACCCTAGTTATTTAGTGCATTGGGCAATGGTCGGTACATTGGCAATGTGGGGTAAAGGTATGCAACTAAAGCTATACCGTAATCCTGTGTTGAAAGCATTCTCTGTTGGCCTAGTTACAACTTTTGAATATCTTGATAAAATCTATGAGGATACATGTGAGGTACGAGTGGCACATATGCAACGTCAGCCATACGGCTACCATGGATCAGATAATTACCAACAGTGGCATCCACTATCGATACAACGTGACAACACTGCTGGAATATTTCATAATGGTATGGTCTTTAACTTGATTAAGGCACATGAATATAATAAGCCAAAAGGCACTATATATCTTGATCCTGCCGGTAAAAAGTGGGAGGTATTATCATCGGAGATGCCAGATTACTGGACATGTGTTGTTACACTAAAGATATGTGCTGGACAAGAAGTAGTAACTGAACAAGACGAAAGTACATTAGAATATGAACGAAGTACTATGATGGTAAAAATGCCTCAAATTGGTTGGGATATTGAGTCGTTGCCCAACGTTACACCTCATCCTTCTATTACGTATCTTGATCAAGAGATCCCATCTTCAATACGAATGAATGTGCCATCTAATATTTCTGATTGCCACCTGTTATTAAAGCAAGGATACAATAACAACGGAAGTTCAAATGAGAATAACGTGCCATTATCACCTCGCAAGTATGTATCGTTGATAAGGGTTCAACGTCGACTTCAGGAGATATTCCGATACTGTAAGCGAAGTAAAAACCTTACATCAGAGCCAATAAATGGTATTAGAGATGCATCAGCCAGAGACGATTTAGATTCGATGTTTGCATCACTCAATCGTATATTAAATAGAACTCCTTCTATCAGAGATAACGTGCTTTCATTTCAGAAGGATTGTTTAAGGGAGTGGAACCAAGCGTATGATGCAGTGGACGAGTTTATATGGCTACCCATCTGTCCAAGAGAAGAGATGGCAACTGATCAAGCCCTATTAGCTATGGTTCATATATTTGAAGAGCTAGGTATGATAGTGAAGAAAGATAATGGTGAATATACTCTAGGAGTTTCTACTCCTCATCGAATGATATTTCAGTATGGAGACCACAAAGAAGTCTGCTAATAAACAAAGGCACAACGATAAGAAAGACGTTGCACTTACGGATCATGATGTTAAGGTATTGGAAGTGTTTATGGATAAACCAACCGTTGCGATACCCAGCAACAAAGAAATCGATGATGACTTATCTGTGACATCAGTACAAACGAATATGAGCAGACGATCTGTTGCGTCAGTAAATTCAGTGGTAGCCGCTGATAACTTAGCTGCTGAGATGGATGATATGATGGTCCAACTTGAAGACAATGCACGGCTTAATGAGCAACAAGAGAAACCTTTATCAACTGTCAAATTGCAAGAGAATGCTTTGAAGAAGTTGGGTAATGTTAGTCGATACAAGCTTGATCGAAAGTGTATAGAAGATCATTTTGATATCGGCCAAGAGAAGTTAAAGAACGTCAATTGGAAGATAGAATCAATCTGGTATTGACGAGGGGTATCACACCCTAATGCAACTAAAACTTTAGTAATTTTCTCAACAGCACGTTGTGGAGGAGGTGGTAAGTTATCGATTAGTTGAGGTATGTATTCATCATTACGTATATCAAAGTCTATTTCTATATTGTTATTAGTTGTTGCTTGTGTTGTTGGAGAGTTGTTTATACGGCGGCGTAGACGTTTTATTATCTTTTTTCGTGATGGCAGACGGCGACTAGCCCGTGTAGTTTGTTGACCATACATGGCAGCAACAGGTTCATCTCCGTCGCTATCCTCATTGTTATTATCATCTCTAATGTTGTTTGATGTATAGTCTTCTCTTAACGGGGAGTGAGTATTGGTAGGATTTGGCATTTGGATATAGGTGGGATTATTAATACTATATCAAGATGAAATATTCACGTTATATGGCGTATGCTGTTGTATTAAAAAACGTTATGATATTGTTATGTTGCGTTAACCTCACCAATTGCAGCTCGTGTGTGGTGATTGGTTGTGTAGAGAATCAAAAATAAATATTTGGTCACCAAATAAAGCCGTCAATCGAATATTCATATATAGAGGAGCTTAAGTTTGATAGGATTAGTTCTGAAGATTAGTCTATATTGAGTAGGAGACGATAGTAGTAGAAGGCACCATTTTGTACGTGAAAAGCTTAGTAGCGGTATCCAAAAAAAGTGGTAGAGGTTGGGGCAAAATTAGAGTAGCCCTTTCGAGATGTGACAGTGAGCGATCGGCGGGGTACTTACCTCCCCAGAAAGAGGGTTGGTACGTACCCCGTGGAAGGGGTGACTCAGATGTAGATAATGATTAGTTTATCTGTATCCTTTTAAGGTATCCTCCAAACTCAGTAATCACGTACAAATGAAGAGGTAGGGGTCCTAAGTTACAACGACTATATACCCCATTGAGGGGATAAGTACGCTCTATCTCTTGTAAGTAAAACAGAATCGAATATTGATCCCTTAATGTTTAGATTATTATCAACTACTCTTCCTTTTTCTCCTCAGCAGACTCATCGTCTGAAAAACGAGGAGAAGGTCTTTTCTTTGTACGCCATGGTGAAGCAACTCCACGATTGCGTGCTTTCCAAAGATTCTTGGCCATGCCCATCGCTTCTTCCATACCTTGAACAACTGATTCATCATACTGTGATAGATCATCCTCTGGCTCGGAAGAGAAATCGACAATATCCTTCTCCGATACCAAGAACAAGCTTGCGTTTTCATTCCCTACTGAGGCTACAATGGCATATCCACTTCCTTCGAGTGCATCCTTAACAGATGAGTCCAATGGAATACAACGATGTGCAGGCCACCAAGGGTAGTCGGTAACCTTGGCTTTCACTAACTGAGTTGTAACCTCGACATTACACCAGATGCTGTTAGCAGAATCATGTTTCTTCAAAGCCGTTTTTGATCTCAATACATGAAGAAGTCTGTCGTTGTCTTCCTTGAGATTCTCAAGGCATTCATCTGCCTTTGATAAAAAGCTTTGTATTAAAGCAGCGAGCCTTGAGACTGACTTACACTCTTTAATGGCCTTACTCCATTCACTGCCGTCAACATCTCCTTCGCCTCCAATACTTCCACTAACCCAATTGAACTCATCCGCAAGCATAGTTGCAACTACCACATCTTCTTCCTCGTTGGTATTTGGTGCGTCGCCGCCAACTGCTGCAAGGGCATCAAAATCTTCATCCTCGTCATCATCGCCTTCATACCCTCCATACTTATCAAGGATTTTAAGTGCGGCATGCTTGGCTTCTCCCCCTGAATGGTCACGAATCATCTGTAATGCGGTCTTGAGTTCTGCAGCAACATTATTGAGATGAGACTTACGAGCAACGGTAATCGATGCGACAATAACATCGCGAATAAGCGCATACCGATGGACGGGGACTTGCTTCAAGGCATTAATCTTGACCTTCCAGTTGTTTCGGCGCTTAATGAGCTCTTCATTGTCTTCCTCCTCCGACAAATTCTCATTTTCTTCTTCCGCTGTGTACTCTTCTTCGAGTAATCTCTTCTTGCCTGACATCTCAAAGACACGTAATTCCAAATCCTTCAAACAAAGCTGATAATTGGTGTTTATATCAACAATAGAAGAGAATCAAAGGAATGAGAACATGTCAACTAAACTAAGCAGTGTGTACCCACAGCGAATACTTACCTTGACAGTAGTGATAATTTTATTGAGAGATTCTTTTGAAGCTGCAGGGTCGACCTTTCTCTTCTTGGCAGGACTTGGACTTGTAGAATTGCTGCCTTCACTTGAACTCTTCTTGTTGTCAGCCAATGGTCCAAGTTGCATCTCACAGTCGATAGCCCAAGTGAATGAGGCATCACTCAACTGTTTTCGCCATGCCTCACGTGTAATATCTTGTCGTGACCAAGGAGATAAGTCGTTGCACTTCTTCTCAAGGGCGAACAAAGACTCTACCAATATGTTGAGAGTACCGTTCCCACCGATACGTTCATCTACCCACAGCTTATGACATGGGGCATTTGCAAGTAATTCTACATCAGTTTGAACAATATTGTCCGACTTGCGATTGCTCCTAGTGGATCTTTGTCCTCCGTACAATTCAGTAAGTGTTTGAAGGCCTGTCAACAAACTATAATCAGACGCATTATCTCTGCCGATCTTCTCCTGTCGTTCTTCCTCCTCGTGAGCCTTGGCCAGCTCCTTGATTTCTTCCTCCACCGCTTTTAGTTCTCCCTGTGCCAAGCCTACCAGCCGTCCACTCCTCCTTCCATCCTCAGCATCACATGCACTCTTTGCATTTTCCAAACGTCTTTCCAAATCCTCCTTCTCCTTCTTTCTTGCTAGTTCACGACTATTAGACTCCTTATCATCTTGAAGCTTACGCTTGAGTAATGTAAGATCATTACAAACTTCCAATGCTTCTCTCTCACGCGTTCCACGTCTATCCATACTGCCCACGTACTGCTCAAAGAGAGACTTCGTGTCAATAAAGTGCCACACACTGGCCGGTGTGTACTCAACACCCAGCTTCTTAATTTCAGGGGGTATAGTGGATTCACGTGTTGTGAGAGTCTCGACATGTAGCATCGTTGGGTCATGCTGAAAGAAGTAAATAGCGTTGTGATTACGATCGAAGGCGATGGGTTCAGAGCGTGCAATAAGTTTTGTGAGGCCCTTGTCGAGCGCTTCAAGAGCTCGGAAGTATGCTTTCTCTGCCGTCTCAAACTGTTTTTTGGTCGCCGTGGGTACGAATGGCTTGCCTTCTTCTTTAGAGTCGGCATCAGCTTCTTCGTCGTCCTTCTTCTTGTCGCCCTTGTCGTCTTCGTCACCAGCGGCTTTCTTCTGTCTGATTGGTTTCTTTGGGCCCTCGTACTGAAGTCGAACCCTGTTGTATTTAATGAGTGCATTTCTTTTAACCTTGGTAAGTTCTTGAAGCTTGGCTGCTCTTCCGGCAATGTCCTCAGCCAGATCAGGGCGTTTTGACATGACGTCATCGGTGAGTGCGCGTAACAAAGCCATGAGCTCGTCTGGCTTGAGATTCCAGGGTTCAACCTGTTTCATTAACTTTTCGTATCCTTTGTAAAGCACACCCTCTGCATTTCCAAGATATACAGTGTATGTGGCTGACAGGGGACGCACATCACTCTCCTTAGCTTCGACATCATCAATGTCCATTTTATCATTATTCCAGTAGTAGGTCATGTCCAGCTTGTCGTCACCGGGCAGAACACCATCCTCAAGAGTCTCATCTGATGTATAGTAACGTTCCATAAGGTCCATGTAGAAGAAACAAATCTGAGACCAAGAGACGGGATTCAGCCCCTTCCTTAACAGTTGCAAGTCTTCTTCCAATCGAACATCAACGGGATCAAGGTCGACGTCATCCTCATCATCTCCATTTGTTTGCTTTGGTGCAGTCACCAAGCGCAGTGCGGTTACAAACAGATGAGTCAACAGTGGTGGAAGTGATTTTGCAGCCTTCGCATTACCATTCTGTACCTCATCTAGAGCATAGAACAATGTCTTGAGAGAAAACTTGGGTACTGGATAGTCGGCGTCTTCAAGGCCAACATCGCCACAGAAGAATTGGAACACGGTGATGGCATCGGCCACAAGCCCTCGATCATTATTACCACCCATTAATTCCCCATTACCAGACTTGGATGCCCTTGCGACAGCTCCTTGGTACTGCTTAGGAGTGTTTTTACGTAAATGTGGTGGCACAAGGCAAGTTAATGTGTGTGGTAAAGCTGGTTGTTTTGTCAAGTGCTTTGGGGCCTTGATACTGTGCTTCTTTTCGATTCTGTGAAGCTCTAAATCCTCCATGGGAAAACGCTTCTTCCTGAACCAGTCCAACTCTTTTTTGTCCTCCTCGGCTTGTTTCTTCCTAGCTTGTCTCTTCTTCTTTGCTGCTTCCCGCTGCTCTGGTGTCTATGTAAACGCGAGAAATTTCATGACGTGTAATTAGATAAGACATGCATGTGGGTATATGCATTATGTACAGAGGTCAATAATTACACTTACCATATCTTTCTCTTTGCGCTTGCGTTCTTCTTCATCCGATTGCTCCTTCTTCTTCTGCTTAGACTTCTCTAACTCGGCAGTTCGAGCCTTCTCAGCCTTCTTCCTAGATGCGTCCTTAGCTCGAGACGCTGCCTTTTGCTTCTTGTTCCACTCAGAACTAATTTTATAACTATTCTTCACCTTAGTGAAGCGACCTTCCTTCACACCTGCTTTGATGGCCTGATTCAAACGACTTTTGAACATGTTTGGAGGAACTGATTTGCAGTGTTCATTATTTGCCAATACCCACTTGCCAATCGCAATGTTTGACGACCCAGAACGATCCTTCAGAGCTACAATTGCATTATGTGTCATTTCAAGATAGGTTGGTTTACCTGACTTCTTGCGGCCAGCGGGTGGACTTGAAGATTTAGACGATGACGACTTGGGGCTCTTCTTTGCTGGCATTTTACTGTCAGCACTGAGATCATCAGTCTTCATAGGTGTCAACTTCTTTCCACTGGAAAGTGGTTTCTTACTTGATGATAGCTCGGCTTTTTCAACAGAGTCGAATGTCTTTCCCTTGGCCGGTGTACTATCCCCCAAGTTTGCTAATACAGATGGTGACGACGACTTTTTCTTCTTCTTTTTATCCTGCGATTGTGCTGCTCAAACAAGTATGCAATATATATATATATATATATTAGAGAAATACTTATCAGGGATATACCACTGAATAGTAAATAAGTATTTCATCTTCTTACCTTTGTTGCTTTCAGATGGCTTGAAGTTAAACTTAGCCTCTGATAGGAGGCGGTATCGTTCATCAGTCATGGGCGTAGCCTCATTATTCTCACGCTTCCTATAGCATTTCCTCTGATCCTTAACAAAAGACCGCATCCTCTTCTGCACTTCCTCGTCAAGGGAGGCATAGTCAATCGTCCCATCAGCCTTAATGCAAGGCTTGAGTAACTCCAGATTCTCTAGCCATTTCTTCTCATAGGCTTTTGTAGATTTAGATGATTTTGCTGGCTTTGCTGCAGATTTAGATGATTTGGCTGGCTTTGCTGCTGCTGCTGCTGCGGGTGGTTTGGAAGCAGTGGTAGCTTCTTCGGATGTTGTTGTACTGATTGGTTGCGGGGCAGCAACAATATTGGCCATTAAATCCGCTGTTGCTACCGCCATACTCATGTTTATAGGTTCTCCTCCAACCTGTTGTGGTTGTGGCTGTTGCTGAGGGGGTGCTTTATCTGATTCTTCCATTTTTTACTTCTATATTGGCGAGTTATATTTGTGAGATAATTGAAAGAATTTACAAATAGCAAGGGTACACGTCACCACAAAACCCTTCAACAACATAACGTTACAACCGACATACAAGTAACATGCACCATCTTACACCCCCAACCAATGACAAACAATTGCACCCGGTTGTCCCCCTAATGTATGTTATTTTACCATTTGAATACATACATTTAATCCTGGGTAGGTGTTGTGTATATGGCTTTATCCACTGTTACCCTCATATAGTCTTCGCGAAGATAAAATATATGTGGTAGCACAACAGAGGGGTATACATCGATATATATCCATGCAGAAGTAGGTCTGCTATCATACCACATTTAGTGTCATTGTTTACCCGATATTGTATATGTGTTGGGTGGGGTATGGATGGTTGCATCTCACGGCACCATACTTCAGTGTGTGGATGATAAAAACACGGTCTACCTTAAGCCACTATAATATAAAATACAAAAATACTCGCTGCCCACGTAACCTGTTGCTTGCTCTCTTCAAAGCAGAAAAAAAAATACCACCAACGCAGGGATATTGTACACAAAATACATAACATTAACATACCTGTAATGATCGGTTCGTTTGTGTAGTTCTTTGGTGCCTAATTAGAGACAATAGCCAGGGGTATTTGAGAGTATGTAACAAAGTCGTATCGGCGTGAGAGTTTTTTGCCGGTATCCTCTACTTGGGTATCCTTCTACTCTACTCTCATAAAATTATATGAAGTTGCTAGTGGCTCTCAATAGATATGCACATAATAAGAGTTGTTTGTTAAGTGATCCTAGCGGCGTTGGTTAATCATATCGCAGGTATTGATAATAATGACCATTCTGTTATTCATACTTTTATTGGTGCTGTCAAGTATAGCGTGTGCTTTCAACAGCCAGATATTACATGTTCATACTAAATTCTCATCTTTGCAACAATTAAGATGTGCACTAACCAAAATGACAAGTAATGATAGTGAATCTCCAACAAACAATGATAATGAGAGAGATGATGGTCTAAAAATAAGATATTTGGGGTCCGGAGAAGATGCAATAGTTCGTCCGGGTGTGGTTTTAGTAGCTCCGAAACACGAATATGATCACTTTCTAATGCGATCTGCAGTGTTTGTATATGCCATTGGTTTAAATGAAGATGATGATCTGATTATTAGAGCAGTAGTACTAGATAATCCTACTGCATTTACAATTGGAGAGATGAGTCCTCAGATAATGGGAAGTTTATCAGATAACATACTTTTCAGAGGTGGCTACGATGGACAAGACTCTGCAATGCTTTTACATACAGGAGGTGGTAGTAATGGGTCTGTCAAATCAAATTCTGAAATTGGTTCGTCTGGGATATATGAAGGAGGAATTGTCAGTGCCATGGAATCTGTCGATGCTGGACTCATAAGTCAAGATCAATGCAAGTTCTTTTTCAATTATATGGTGAGTTTACTTTGTATTATTTTGTACATAAAAAGTGTTTATCTCATCTCTACAAACCATGTATCCTAGCAATTCACAGAAAAAGAGATAGATAATATGTTTGCTGGTGTAGAAGATGGAGATGCTTGGGTAAGCTGTGAAATACCAACAGAATATATTCTAAATTCAGAGTATGATAGAGGAAGTTTGTGGACTAAGCTTCGTAATGGTCTTCGAGAGATTCGTGGTAATAGTACTTAAAATGTTCACTAATACTGCTGTTGCAACCTATTCCTCGATTTAGATCTTCTGCCTTCTCCTTTGAGTCCATGACCTTTCATTCCTTTACGGTCTAGTGCTCTCTTTAATACTAGACTTACTCTACTATTTCCAACTTTATCGAAAGGAGATGAGTATACTGCATGATGAAACTTATCATTGCATGAACCAGTCATCAACACTAAATCACCAGGGAAAAGTTGTATGGCAGCTGCCATGTTGTTGCTATCTTTTGTGATTGGAGATTGGTCAGTCAAATATTCACTCCATGTTGAAACGTCTGGTATTGGCCTAAAGGCAAAAATCCTAGAGCACCCACAGCTGACCACAGCTGTGGTTCTATGCCACAGCGAGCCATGTTCTGGATCAGTATGGAACTTACATGCTGATTCTCCATCGGGATAATGATTGCATAAAGCACAATCAAAGAATGTTGGTGGATGTTTGTGATGTTGATATTCCTGTTCTAAAAACTGACCGATACCCTCATATGCCAAATTAGTAGTGTCGTCGCTCCATTTGAAAGTCAGAGATGTTGTCCCTATTTCTAGCGATTGTTGATGTTGTCCACTTTCTTCCAAACACCGTTCAATGTCTCTCATAATTTCTAGAACTACAACTCCCAGTTCAGATGGTCTCATTAATTTGCCACTATATGCCAATGCTCCTATTCCTTCCTCTGCCAGCCAGGCGGTACCTCTTCTTTCAATAACTGACTCCCCATTGCGTGTTGTTAGTGTATCAAAGTTGAATGGTATAGATTCAAGAAGGCTAGGGAGTAACTCTTGTGTCGGGTACCCAAAGTAATTGCTGTCGTTCAATGAAGACATTTGCCATAGAGGAACATGTGGGAAGATATCAAATGGTAAATTGGAGGTTCGAGCATTAAGATTGGGTATTGTGAAGTCAATTAACGTATCTGCTGTAATAGACATATCATCCATGTTTGATAGCAAGCTTGACAAATCCATGTTTGCAATTTGCAATCTTTTCACTAGTCCTCTAATTGCAAAGCGAACTTCCACTGCATCCTTTAACGATATTCTTCCCGACAACATATCTACTGATTGAACTAACATTGATATACTGCTCAGCATATCAATCCACAACTGCATGTCTTGTGATGTTGAAGGAGCTGTAGGTTTTATGCATCCTGATAAAACATGTAATCCTTTTATTGCATCTGCAATCCAAACCATCTCTCGGTCGTTATTAACTGTATCCTCTTTGTTGTTACCATCTTGCATAGGGAGTGCCACCGATTTGATTGTCCTGACTAACCTAGTATCATACCAAATCTTTCCTTCTCCTCCTTCCATCGTCATCAAAGCATGTTTCAATTCCATTTGATTGTTTTCCCAACTAGACAAAGCCGCCTGTCCTATACCCTCTAGTAATTGACTTCCCCATCTCTTTCTCTTCTCATTGTGTATTAACTGTGTACGCAAATGAGGTTTCAGTTTATCATCTGTTGGTAGCCAAACAAACTTATCAACTATTGTTAAATGATCGGATATACTTTGAGCCAATTGTATTGCTTCTCCCATCGTTTTTGCCTCGCTTATTGATATAGTGTTTTCTCTTTGTTTTGGCTGTAACTTCAATTGTTGCTGCCTTTCTTTTCCTCGTGGTGATGATTTTGGTTTAGACCTACTTGACCTATTATTTCTAGTTGATGCGACCATCAATAAGGGAGTTATCATTCGATTGATACTTTGGCTCTCGTTATCATGATATGGTAATGTAGAGATAAATGCTTGCAATAAATGAGTACGAACCATAATAATAACTCTGTATTATATACCAAAAACTCTTGTTGTAGATAGGATAGAAATACTCTCTTGATATTATAGTAACTATCTGTCACTATTTATTCGTAAACTTTTGATGTCGGGTACAAGACCTACGATCGTCACGTACACAATAATATAAACCAATTGGCCAATTAATACGTCGCCACTAATATTGATACTCTGTATCACAGTGAGATAAACATCAACGTATCTAAATATTACCTACTAACTATTACACTTATTACGAATTATCTCTTGTCATTGCAAGAGCAGAAGAAGTTTCTTAATTACTTCCAGAAAAACAGCTTTACTTAGAAAAAGAAAGAATATACTTGATGCCATCCCAAACTTCACACCACTTGAGTTTTGGCACTAAATCAACTGTAGAATTCAATATTAGGATCTAGGAGATGACTCAACTATCAAATGTAATCTCCTAACATCAATTATCTATTTATAATAATAAACTTGAACAATATTCATCATGCATCAAAATAAACAAGAAAACAAAAAAAAACAAATATTCTCAGCTATTGTCTATGAATGAGAATGTAGATGTGGTTTGTAACCCCTGGGTTGCTTGTATATTGGTATTTGACCATAGTATGTGTATATAATAGTATAATCAACACTAGTGGCCACTTGTTGGTGGTTCTCTTGCCTCAGATTGGGTCAGATTTTCGAAATCAACCAGCAGCTCTCCGACAATGTATCACCAAAACATGGAGGTATACAACCACTCTCCTTATATATTGGTAATTCCTTTATGTATATGTATATTAAAGGCCAATGGACACTATCAGCACAATTGTAGGGCCCTCCATCACACTTTTGTCTTTGTGGCCACTTGTTGGTGGTTCTCTTGCACAGCTACAAAAAAAAGTGAGTTTGTGAGTCAGTGTTGAGATGCGACACAGTTCCCTACAAGTAAACTCACTCGAAACTCACTTTTGTGTACTCATAACCTAATAAATCAACTATCTCGGCCGGTATCCCCCAAAACTCACTTCTAAACTCACCCATCAACTTTTTGCCACAAAAAAGAAGCAAACTCACCAACAAACTCACGTATACAGCCAAACTCACTCATATACTCACTCATGAAGTAAATTCCGTTACTCTTTTGAATGATGATCGTTTTTTTTCGCTAAGTCTGGAGAACTACTACTAGAGAGTAAGCATAGCAAACTCATAATTATTTGCAACGATCACTACAAACACAAGTCAACAACAACTACAACCATATGATCCTCCTTAACTGATGTGATATACAACACGTCATCATTCATCATCAGCGGCATTGCTAGAGATACGCCGGCGGCGCCTAAACAACGAAGGGCTGGTAGCGGCGGCGGCGTTCACCACTACATTCAGTGCTACATCATCAACGATACAATATTGATGTATCAACCTACACAATATCAGCTATTCAACACACCGCAGTATGCATACAATTATCAATTGTTGTTTGTTAATCATCAATCATTTCATTATATACAGCGGGGCAGCAATTAGAAGAGTATAAGACGAGGCCGATAGAGGGGTTAGTAGAATGGCAGTTGCAACCGTCTATTGATTATCAAAGCTGCCTGACTGCCTGCAAGTGCTATGCCACGTACCACCTACCATCGCCACCTCCGCTAGAAGAATTGCAACTGATTTAATCTATCCATTGATATTCGTTATCCAAGGTGCACCTTATACCTTCAATCACCTGCCATTGGTATCAGCCCAGGCTACCCAGTCATCTACCGCCGCCGCCGCTGGCTATTGCAACTAGAATATTATACGCCGATGGAGCCGATCCTTATATTCAAGTGCCAAGAGAAGACTGCCCGTATGGTGTTGATGAGTAGAGGTACTATTGTGCAATGGCATTATGTGCATATGATGTGAGCAAGAGAGAGAAGTGTGGAATGTGGATTGGAGGAGGTGGGTGACTAGCTGCTGGCTGTTCCAACAATAGGAGGAGATGATATACGAGAGGAGAGGAGTATGAATCAATGAGATTTATAGAGTATTGCAATTGGATAGAGTAGAAGTAGAATATACACATAGAAAATCTAAAGTAAAATAGAAAGAAGTGCAACGGAAACTAGTACCTTTAGCGTGAGTTTGATCTTTTATCCAGTATCCACTAGAACCAAACTGACTTGATAACTGACGCAAAAAGTGAGTTTATGAGTCCTAAGTTGCCAAAACGCCAGTTTGAGAGTGAGTATAAAATAATGGTATCCTGAGTACCAGTCAGACATGAAAAAGTGAGTTTAGAGTGAGTTTCATTAAACTGACTTTTAGACTCACTTTTTCTTGGAGCTGTGTGCCTCAGATTGGGTCAGATTTTCGAAATCAATAACCAGTTGTCCGGCAATGTATCACCAAAACATGGAGGTATACAACCACTCTCCTTCTTATATATTGGTAATTCCTTTATGTATATGTATAT
>Ga0075439_15016_pt1 | contig 19043 bp, 14 predicted proteins | sample MintriSingleCell_FD_74264 | JGI IMG/M metagenome (GOLD analysis project Ga0075439, IMG submission 74264) | Marine eukaryotic communities from Monterey Bay, USA to study complex ecological interactions - Minidiscus trioculatus JGI Plate_4_G5... | ecosystem: Environmental > Aquatic > Marine >... | reverse complement strand
AAACAAATCGATGGCATTATAGTATTCCTGGTATTGTTTGAGATGCAATGCATTATAGACGTTCCTATCCTTCTCTTATCGGCCAGTGTCAAGGCAAGCGGCGCGAATCTGCAGCAAGCGTCGAACGTAATTCTTCTTGATCCTGCTGGGTCATCAGCAGGAAAGTCCGCGTTAGTATTGTTTATGTGTAAATGTATGAAGTCTCCTTGATGTTGGGACTTCTTCTCTATCTCTCTATCTAGTCTTTTTTGAGGATACCGGGAGGTATCCTTCACTGCATGTATATATGTTGCCCTAACATAAGTTATCATTTCTCTTTCATCTTATACACTTCCAGAGCATGGTGCTACTCTAGAACAGCAGGCGATAGGTCGTGCAGTAAGAATGGGACAGGAAAAGGCAGTCAGGGTTGTTCGTTTTTGTGTAAGAGGTTTAGAAGAAGAGCTTTACAATGCGATCGACTTTGCGGCTGCAAAGCTGGTCACACGTCAAAATGATAACAACTACATGTGTGAGAGTGCCCATAAGTCGCTCGATAAGGAATTGTTGCAGAAGAAGAAGGCTGCAGACGATGATGACGTTTGCATGATGGAATCTGTTAGTGCCAAAGAGCGAGTGGCTCGTCAAAGGGCTCAGGCTGTGGCCAACAATGAAGTGATTGTTATTGATGATTCCGACGATGAGGAAGAAGAAGATAGTAAGCCCAAGGCTCTGCCCACTGTCAAAGCACCAGTTGCAGCCAACACAAAAGTCAAGTCTGAGCCTACTTTTGCTGCCAAGCGTACTAATGAAGAAATTGGTGATAAAGAATCTTCTTCAGCAAGTGATAAGAGAGCCAAGGTTACCGAAATGGCTACTACACAAGCCGCTCGAAGGGTATCATCGAATCCATCTTCTAATCATCAAGATATGGCACCAGCTGTATCCAATGGAGAACAAGCTACAACAAACTCCAATTGTGAAAGCCGTGGAGTCACATCAAACAAGGACGTCTATCTTGTTGATACTGGAGGAAAGCTTCATAGTTTAGAGGCAGAAGAAAAAGAAAAGGAGATAGAGGAAGAAGCAAGAGTAGAATACATCAAAGCGTGTAATATGGAGCGCTATCAGTATAACGGTAATGACAATAAGTGGGTGATGAAATGGTTAGAGTTGAAACAATTTAAGGCTACTACTGGTGTTTGGCCCACTACCTCTACTCTTGGTAACTTTTGTAAGTATCAGAGGGATCTACGGAAGAAGAATGTAAAAGGGCAAAAGACGACACTAACAGCGGGAAGGATTAAGATGTTAGACAATATCGGCTTTCCGTGGGGGAGTGATATTACTCCCCAGAAGCAATCTGCTACATTACAAAGTAGTAGCTTAAATGTTGTATCTCCACAAGAAGTTGAGGATGCATCTCGTTTCATTGAAGAGTTAGTGGGCAACAACACGACAAGTCCTCTCAACGAGTCAACCCCACCACAAGATGGTAGAATTACCATCTCTGTTGTTAAGCCTACAAGAGATACAAAGCTAGGGCTTTCTGTTGCAAAAGTCTCTTTAGATGATACACAATCCTCGTCTCTTCTAAAAGTTACTTGTGTTTCACCGGTTCTTTTTTCGATGGAAGTAGTCTAAAGGAGGGAATGATCGTCGATACTGTGAACGGGGTCACTTATGCAACATACAAAGAAGTATTGGCAGCACTACAGAATGCTGAAGGACAAATGACTATCACGACTAAAGAAGAAGTATCTCCAGCTGCTCAATCACTTAAAGTACCCACCCTAGATGATGGATTAAAAGAGCTGCTATCGATTTGTGAACTTGAGCAGTACCTGGGCAAGTTCAAGGAAGCCGGCATATCCTCGGCCGATGAACTGAAGTCGAAACTGAAGGATGTGTCTTTCATGGAAAAGCTTGTTGATAACACAGGCTTAAAGGCCTCAGAGGCAATTAGACTCCAGATTCGTGCATCAAGTATGTGAACGTGTGAAGTACTCTGCTTTGAGTTTGTGTTAAGTAAATGGTATCTAAGTCTAAGTAATTCTATTTGTTGATACTATAGTTTATATCCTCGGTTGCTATTGGGGTCTACCTTGTGCTTCTTTAGTGATGTTGTTGAGTTCTCTTGTTTAGGCATTGGCTTTAAGAATGATAAGTCTGGAAAGCTATGCTGTCTATCACCTTGTTGGAACGGCACTTGTATGACAGCATCTGTTTCTCTTGCATGTTCAACGAGATCTCTCCAATAAGGATTTACTGTTATGGATGAACAATTAGCAATCACAAATAGGAAGTTCTTGGCACGTGTCAAAGCCACATTCATTCTCCTAACATCACTTAAGAACCCAATACCTTTGCTACCAGCAGCTCTTACACAGGAGAAGATTACAATGTTGGCTTCCCGACCTTGAAACGCATCTACACTGCTCACCTCTACAAACCGTTCATACCCAGCTCCAAGACTATTAGAGAAGGTACGGCGTAGTAGTGCTGCCTGTTGATCATAAGGTGTGATCTAGAAATTGTATTGATATGATGTGAGTGAATATAAATAAGGGAGTCATTAGGACAATGATGTGAACTTACAACGGCAACCCTTGAGTTCACAGACAAACCATCAGTTCCGCTCCGCAAGTTGTTGAATAAATGTAGTGCAAGCTGAGCCTCGGCAGAATTTGAAAGACTTGTTCCACCCCTTTCCTCTTTTGACTCCAAGTCCAAAACAGTGAAAGGCTGTGTATCAAAAGCAAAAGGTATTAGAGGTTGAGACATACATACCGCCAAACTGTACCAAACAACGAATTATAAACTTACCTGGAACGCTTGAAACTTTCTCAACACTGCTCGTTTCAGAGGATTGCCATACTCGGGATGCTTGACGTTTGGTCCATCTAGCAACAATCCATCGTAGAATATCCGCCGAGGAAAGTCTGATATTGCAGGATGCATTCTGTACTGAGTGTTGAGCAAGTGAACATCATGACCAGCCTCCTCAAGACGTTGGAATAGACTTCGATCATACTTTGTATTCCTACCAGAGACATTGAAGATTGTTGCAGGCAATTGTTGTGGATCTCCGACTAATATAGCATGACTACTACCAAGTTGTAGGCCAGCTAGAGTACTTGGTTCTACACTTTGAGCAGCTTCATCTATAACTACGACTTCAAACTTGTTGGCAGCCTCGAGTGATCGATTACCAGCAGTTCCTAGTGTTGTTGTTACAATATGGATTGAATCCAATATGTGTGTCTCGACTTGCTGACGAATTTGATTCATGGCATGACAATTATTACCTCCCTGAACTGCAGTCGAAACATTTCGACAGAGAGAATAGCGCTCAAGCTTTGTGGAGATGTTATTGTATCGTTCAACCATTTTCACAACTCGACTCACAAATGCCTTATATTCTGGCATGGCCTCGGCAGGGAAGTGTCTTTGTCCTGGCTCTGGCGGAGGCGGCACTTCATATGTTGTCGACTTTGTCTTGTGATTGACAAACAATACCTTGCATTGTTCTTCATCGATACGAATTTCCCAATCTTTGGCAAGTGGATAGCCAGCTGCGTTCTTGATTGCATTCATTCGTTGTCGTAGCTTTGTAATGTCTGAGTGTATACGTCGACATTCAGCCTTGTATCCTTCAATCATATTATCTAACTTACTCATATCCATTGAATCTGATATATAACTTTCTACCTTTTCTTCTAAACAGACATCCTTGACTGAAGCACTTTGTCCTCTACCAATTCTAGCAATCAATGGGTTGTATCTGCATCCATTACCATCGACAAAGCCATCTTCCATAATTTTTAGTATGACATTGTCAACAGCCGCATTGGACGGTGCACAGACTAGGATTCGTGGTCGTTTCTTGGCAGCATCCGACAGTGATAAAGTTGCTCGTTTCCCAACCACGGCATCAAAAGATTCAGCCAACTTTTTCACTTCATGAAAGTATTGATTCATTTGACGAATGTGCAGTGCATTCAACAAGGCACAGAGGGTTGTGGTCTTACCCGTGCCTGGAGGACCTTTGATCAATGTAAATCCTCCATCACCATATTCTGTTGCTGATGCTGAAATGGCACCTAGTTGGGATAGATTGAATTTATGTGATGCATACTCTGCAAATCCCTTGCCTAATGCTGATGATCCACCCATGCTTGATAATACTTCCTTCTTGGCACGTTTCTCTTCTACTACTGGGTCAATATCATGTTCATCCATTGAATTAGACTTCTTTTTCTTCTTCTTCTTTGGTGAAGTCTTGGACATTTTACTACCCAATATATAATCCAATAATGGTATACTATCCATTCTACATAATGCTGTAAACTCTCGCAGTGATGTAATATTACATCCCAATTTCAATAATACCATTTCAGAAGTACTACCAACTTCTTTCCATAATTCACGTGAAACCTGTATAGTCAACCCTTCAATTGATCGTCTTGTATATTCAATATGTCCAACAATACCAAATCTATTACTTTGGCTAGTTTGATTCTGTGATAACAAGTTACCCTTACTAGCATCCCAAATATACTTTTCCTTTTTCATTAATAATACTACATCATTTGCAATATATTGTCGATCTTTATAATTCTCAGCTAGTACATGTTTCACTTGTACACCCATACATTCAGAACTGCCATTTATATCCTTTTGACATGGTTGTAATTGTACTTTAATTGGTTGCTTTTCGGGTTTACTTTTCCAATAGGGTATATCACTTATAGCCTCGGAGAGGAGTTGTGCACGTGTCTCGGCTAGTAATAATGGTGACCATAAGGCACAATATTCTCGATATGTTGAAAATTTGTTTGGTAGTGGCTTATGATGCTGCGGTTCATGTTGCTTCTCTTTCCCATCTGCTTTGCTATTACTATCATCTCGTTTACGCTTTCCATTGCCCTTTTGATTATTAGTACACATCTTATCATTCAATTCACTTAAGAAATCCCAAGAACGTATATTCCTCCAATAATCATTTGGTTCAATCTTATTATAATGTTTTAATAACTTTGGAGCATTTGGAGCAAGATACTTTGCTGTTTCTTTGTTTGTCATTAGGATTGACGATAATGATCCTCCTCCTAATGCTGTCGAAGATGTTGAAGATGATGTATTATTGGTCAAAATAGAAGATGGTTTGCCATTAGATGTAGATATGTTGTTACGACGCATTGCTGGTCGTTTGAGTTGATTGCTTGAAGACTTTGTAGGTTGAGCTGATACATATTGTTTAGATGTAGAAGTAGTTGTTGAAGATTGTTTTGCACGTTGACGAGCCTGAGCTAATGCCATTTCGGCATTATTAGCACGAGGGGGTGGTCGTTTCAGTGATGGACGCTTCTTCTGATTATTATCTTCGCCATCACTTAGTATGATTGGATCATTAGAGGTATCAGCTCCTCGTCCAGCAAGTGATGATATACTTCTATTATTGCTACCTTCAACTTTCTTACTATTGTTGATACTTCCTCTCGGAGCCCCAGGCGGTGGCGGTGGTTTCTTCTTCTTGGATGCAGCAGCAGCATTAGCAGCAGATATCCTAGCCTGTGAGAGACGATTTGCCATCTCACGTTGACGCCGCAAGACATCTTCTTCTCGTGATGACATAATGATGTCGTGATATCAAAATAATATGAATATATTTGAACTTTTTTACAACAAGAAATGAAACTTATCGCCGCGCTATATCCAGCTAACCTAGCCTCCCTCTTATACAATAAATAGTATTCTCGGGCATCAATCGTCAGATAAGGGACAGAATAGCATCATCATCAACACCAATGCAAATCAACCACACGCTTCCTCCTGACAACGATGCCGCGATCCACCACCAATAATAAATATTACACGCTGAATATTTACGGGACTTGAGGTCATCCAAACTGCCGTGCTGACGATATATAATATATGATAGTGATTACATTTCTCTACATCTGCGATATAGTAGTCCGTCGCTGGTTGTTTTATTGTGTTAGTAGATTGTATTCATAGTAGATAAAGAGAGACTATAATAGATTGCAATTGGTGGCGGTTTATTTATACCTATTACTTGAACTTTATATCATAATAATTCATCCATCCGACTACTAATCACAATATAGAAGTAAAAGATCTTTTGATTGTTGTACGTCCAGAGATGAATACATTTAGTGAAGATACGTTATGGGGAATTACGCAGAATGACAGTGCTATGACTGATTTAACCATCGCTGATGCTGAAGAGGAAGGAGAGTTCAACTCCACTAAAGGTACAGACTTTGCTAGACTTGGTGTAGCCATTGGAAAGAATAAACACCTGGAAGAGCTTACCTTATTTCTCGGCGATAATGACACTGCATTGGATGCGTCAAATAGAGACTTTTATGAGGGCCTCAAACAAAATACATCAATTACTAAGTTACTTCTTCGCAGTTTTCGTGGTATAGGGCGTGAAATATTTAAGGCATTCCAAGAAAACAATAATCTCGTTGATCTTGGTGTATCATTCTGCAATCTGGGTAATGGGGGTTGTCGTTTTCTCACCAAAGCTCTGAGAAAGTGCACAAATCTCAAATATATTGAATTATACCATTGCAATATTACGGACGAACAATTAGGACGCATTACTGAATCAGTTAGTGAACATCGTTTGTGGAAGCTCAAGTTTGGTAACAATAGAATTGGTGCCACCGGATGCGAGGCAATTGCCAGATTACTACGAGATCCGACTTGCAATTTAAACACTATTGTACTCTCCAACAATCTAATCGATGATGTTGGAGCCACCACCATTATTAGCAGTTTAGCTAACAATACAAAGTTACAATCTATTTACCTTAATGGTAATCAAATTGATAGAAGCATTCAGAATGCATTCCTTGGTTTAATTTGCAACACATCAGGTATCAATAGTACACATTTATCTAATCACACGCTCGAGATTATTTCGTTACGAGAAACAGAATGGGGTGGGGACTTATATGACAACACCCCTGATCTTCCTCGGTTGCTACAATTGAATAAGTATTTTAACAAAAACCATGTAGCAATCAGAAAAATATTGCAATATCATCCCAATATTGATATGTCACCACTCTACAATTTGGATATAAAAGAGGATGATAAGAATCTTAAGGCATTACCATATGTTATTGATTGGTTTGAAAGAGGAAGAAAGGCGGTTTGTGGCTCAGATGTTAGGCAGTGCTGTGCCAAACGTTCCGTTGAGAGTAGAAAGCTCTCTTCAATATATCAATTTGCAAATGCCATGCCTTTGTTGTTTGTGCCGCCTACTTCTAATCTCAAACAACGCAGGAAACGAAAACGAAAGAGAGTCTATGGCAAAGTACAATTGTTGGTTAGAGGATTTGGCAGTGGTACACATGCTGTTGATATTTCTCTTTTGGACAATGTAGAGTCTTTGCAAGCCAAACTCGAATCTAAAACGGGCATTACTCCAGTTGGAACTGTTATGTTTGTATGTAATGGCAAGCGGCTTGAGAAGGGTAATACCTTAAATGATTCTGGCTGTACTAATGGGTCGACCGTTCAAGCATCATTCTTCGGCCGGGGTGGTCATCTTTCTAGTATGAGACGATAATTATGAGAGTACACTTTTTTACAACACTCGCCGCACTGATGAGTCTGGACTCTACCCTCCCTCTCTTCTTAAACAAATAGATAGTATTCTCGGGCATCAATAGTTAAGATAAGGGATGAACAACTTCACTACTGATCGTAATACTCGCAATACTTACTTATGCGCAAGCCACAACATATATGCCGCACGACTTGAGATATCAAACCGCTTCTAACTATTTTTTTAGTCCGTGTATGGGTGGTTGATTAGCTAATCTGTTATTATTGATTGATCTAAAAGAGAGCCCATATTAGAAGCCGCGGAAGTAATTGGTAGCGGTTTTGTATTATTTAGTAGAGGGCCAATTGTTCTTCTTCATACAATACAAAAATATTTCTTTGTGATAAAAATAAAGTACGTTACCATGTCGGAGGAAAGTGAAGAGGTACTCGTTTACAGGGGATCGGAAACGTCGGTTCCAGATGATGTTATTCATATACGAATTCATCCATCTGTCACTGTCATACCTCGCCAAGCATTTGGAAGTCAACTCGAGGAAGATGGCACTTTTGATAGAGATAGTTGTAAAAGATCTTTAGAGATAGTAGAACTTCATGATGGCATAACAGAAATAGGAGACGAGGCATTCATGAATTGTGAAGCACTGAAACGTATTACTCTACCTGAAGGATTGGAATCTATCGGAGATTACGCATTCAGGCGGATAAATGCCTCTACTTTTAGAATGCCGCCACTGGTTACAACTCTCCCACAAGGAATGATTGAGAGTTCGTGTAATTTAGTATCATTTGAACTTCCAAATAATACAAATCAAATCGACCCATGGGTATTTTCATCATGCGTATCACTGAGAAACATATCAATACCACGTGATACAAATGTTGGGGAGTATGCATTTGACAGTTGTACAGACCTCATTCAAGTAATCGGACGTAGAAGATCAACCATCAATGCATTGAGACATCGGTTTGATAATCTACCGATACACGAAATGATATACTACCAATCATATAATAATGTTACAGTAGATGATCTCAATAACACAACAAATATGAGACATGGTCAAAGGAGATCACTACGCAGAAAGTTGGATCCATCTGGCAAACAACAGGATTGTTTGGGGATGACTCCTCTTCACATACTTGCCTGTTCAACAGGACAAAATATCGAATTATACAGAGTATTGATCGAGAAATATCCCGAGAATCTCACCACAAAAGATCAATGGGGTGCCTTGCCATTACTTTACGCAGTGTGGAGCAACGTACCAGATGAGATTATTCAGTTCTTGGTAGAAAGCTATCAATCAATCTACCCCGACTTTGAAGTGAACTGGATTGATATGATTGATACAATGGGGAGGATTAACGAATTGGGACTACAAGCGGAATGTTTCAACACAACTACAATTGAGACTATATTTAAGTTGCAAAAAGAATGCTTCCCCGAACAACAGATTGATTTGGACGCTATGCTAAACAAATTGATATTGTCTAACCAAAAGCCTATCAATCAAAATGCATTCATATTGCTCGTGCAATATGGCATGACAAATCGGATCAATGCAATTGGTATCAAACAGTTCCGTGATGAAATTACAGATTTTATTGAAAACATTGACGCCTTTAATGATAAAGGGAATTATGAGAGCAACCTACTCCAATTCGATCTTGGTACCATCCGCCTCAAGCTTGCCAATTATGAAATAGAATACACCAAACTAAAAGATGCTACTGCAATTCTTGAGCTTGCTCTGTGGAAGAGTAAGATCAACGACCATCACAACCAGACTAAGACAAATAGGCGTAGCAAAAAGATGAAGGTAGACAAGTCAGGAGTTCGAGAACAGTGCCGTATCAAATGTGGAGCAGATATTGTTATTCCACATGTTTTACCATACCTGTTACCCAAAGTAAACACGGGAGGGTATAGTGGTCCGGTTTATCAAGAACTCCCTGATGATATTGCAGCGCTGTGGCCTGGAATAGCCGACACAGAAAGTGATAACGATGGAAGTGAGAGTGAATAAGAGAAGACAATGTCGCATTCAATGCGGGCTGGTTATTCAACATGTCATACCATCATGTTACCCACTCAAAGAATGTCTAGTAAGATGCCAATTGTCAAATAGAATGTTACCCAACAAAAATCTATTGTGGGAAGAGTGATAAATTAGTAGTCTTTATGTTGCGGTACTATTAGAACTTCCTCTACTTCCCATTGTTCATGATTGTGTCGGTGATATAAGTTTGTCACCCAAACCTTTTGGATCACTCCGTATTAACTTACATCCTTTTTTATGGAACTCCCAGTCTTTTGATTGGCATTCTCTATTACAATATCTAACTGCCAAGCATGCTGAACATCTCATTAATGACTCATCTATTGTTGGTATTCTATCACAAAAGTGACATTGATTCTGAATACTAATTGGACTATTAAATGTATCTTCCAAACTGTTGTACTTTGGTTTTAGTGGATTGTATTTCTCAATGTCACCAGCGGCAACATCAGCTAGGTATTTCCTGCATGCTTCGGGATCACAATCAAACGCATAACTTTTCATGAAATCTTGTGCCATTTTATTACTAATCTTGTATTCCTCTGCTCTATCTTCTACAGTTTTCATTGGAGGTATTGTTGTTGTTGATGTGGTCATCTTCTTAACGTTTTGTTGTTTGTCCTATGTAAACTATTTTCTTATATCTAGGATGTGCATAAATTATACCTTATACCAAGCCTCAGTAAATACTGTCGTTTGTTTTTATATTCTTATCTTGTAGATACTCTGTCTATTATGTTTGATATCGTATCAGCAACTCTGCTACCCCCCAAACCTCGATACTATACGATCTAATTGAACTACTTCTTAGTCTGTGAAACCAACACCAAACAACTGCAAACTACTTCATACAATCCAGGCTTCGTAGAAGGCTAGAGCTCTATCTTGGGCGGCTAATTTTTGATTTGCATTTTGTTTTGTCTCACTCACTTTATTGTAATTGGTAGTCTTTGATAACTTAATGGGAAATGTTGTTGAGATAGTTGATATAGTGCTTACTTAGAGAGTAGAGAGATACAGTGCGATATTGCTGTGTTAGGAGTTGTTAGATAGAGGCATCAGATATATAGATGAAAGAAGCCTGCAGCTGCCGCGTAACAATTACTATTTACTGTTTATCACGCACACACTATCTGCCTTCCTCCTCAATCCTCAATTAGCCACCTTACTCATGGGAATAAATTATTGGCAACCTCTTTATGAGAGTTGACTATGAAATTAGATCGATATAGGATAGCTTTCCTTCCTCTTTGCCAAGGCGCACCTGGAATCAATAACTGTAATACGTCTGTTGCAAGCGGTATATTATCGTCATTTATAGGGTTTAGGCGCTGTATAATTTGGCATAATTTTACACACATCTTGTGCACTTTTAACAAGTAAGGTGCAAGTTATAAGAGAGATGAGCAATAACGGTAATACAAAGAAGCGTAGGGTGGGAGGTAATTCCGGGGTATCTATTGATGGTGGTGGGGAGAGTAGTGGTGGTTCGGAACTGGCCGCTATCAAATCAATGATGCAAGAATTAGTACAACAAAATCGTACACAAACAAACATGATTAATAGTATGCAAGGGGAAATTACACGGTTAACAGAGAAGTGCACTACGATGGAGACCTCAATTAACTCTCGATTTGATGATGTAGATGAAAAATTAAAGTATCACGATATACTTTTACAAAATCAACAATGGGAATATTCAGCACCTCGACCATCTAGTGTTTCAGAAAGTGGTGAGGCAGAGAAGTTTCTAGACCAGATAAAGAAACAAACAGAGATTATGAGATATGGTCAAGTGACAATGGGAGAATTATTATCGATAACAGTATTGCATATCATAGCGAGTTTCTACCTCACTGGAAAGAGTTTGCCGATGCACTAGAACAATATCAGTACCATCTACAAATTTCAGATTATGATGGGGAATCAAATTTCACCTTGTATCATGTTGCTCTATCCACAGAAGTTATCAATCTCCTATCGAAAGCACTTGAATCAACATACTTTCATGAGTTTGTATTACAGAACAACGAATTAGATAAGAACGGTATCAAGTTTGCATTGGACTATTTGGAGAGTAATCGGATATGCAAACAGTTCAGTCTTCCTGATAATTTAATGAGCATGGATGATATCAATCAACTCTGTCAAATAGTGAAAGATCATCCTTCAGTTCGAAATTTAGGGCTTAGTGAATGCAAAGGGGCGGGCATCAATGGGTATGAAGTACTAAAGCAGATTATGACAGCTGGTAGAAACAAGCTTGAAGTTATTGATCTCGCTGACAATAATATCAATACTGGAGGAGATACTTTCATTTCAGACTTCTTGGCAAAGAATCCCATATTGGAGATTATTGAGCTTACTGGCAATGAACTTGATGAAAACGATGCAATATTGGTGGCAAGAGCACTGAAGCGCAACACTAAATTACGGCTCCTTGAAATTCAAGACAACAACTTCACAAATTTAGGATGGGAGGCATTAAGCAAGGCAGTGTTTGATAATTCAAGTTTGAACTGTGCTGCCAACTCCAATCATACATGTCATATTGACTTTCCTTCGAATCATAAATATGATCACGTTAGAAGCATCAATAGTGACGAAAGCTCTGATCATTATCTCGAACCCAACCTTGTTAGGCAGAAGAAGATTTATTCAATTCTATCAAAACGAAATAAGAGCTCGTCAAATGTTGTTCACCTGGAAGATGTCCCCGTTGAGTTACTGCCAGACATGCTGTATTCTATACAACAGTACTCTAGTTATCATGATCCAGAGATTGGTTTTGAGGAGGAAGTTACACCTCCACCTCGAGATACTCTGGATGTTGAGCCTCTGTCGATTATGTATGAGATTTGCCGACATGGCAACGAAGCACTTGCTGTGTTTGAGGCTCTAAACTCACCCTCTTCTTCAATTCCACTTCGATGAGGTATTATGTGCCACTATATGTCAGTCATTAGGATTTTGAATTTAAAACCTAGTCTATTTAGTTTATCAATTCAAATCAATACCCTCATCTATATCTGTGTGAACTGTAAGTGGTGTAGAAAGTGATACCTCAGTTTGTTGCAACTCAGACACGGTATCATTCGACTGTTCATTCTCCTCTTCTACTTTCGGCTTCACTGTTCCATTCTTCAACAGTTCCAAGGCTACCAAGGCAAAGTCCAATCTACTCTTAACTGCAGCATCATCCGTACCTTGATCCCATTCAAAACAATTAGTCCGTTCCACAAACCCCACAGCTGATAGAAACTCCTTAGCACCAATTAACTTACCAACCTTATTCCTAAATGTATTATTATTGGTATATATCTTACGATATCGTGGTACTGTTGGATTCTTGGATATGTTTAGACAGTATAGATATAGCATTTGTGATCCTGCCTTGAGATCGTTCATCTTGTTGCTCGTTGATAATGTCTTTATTGCTTCTTCGAGTTGTTGTTGTTGTTTCTGTTCATCTGTTTGTTCTGTTGAATCATCTTGATCTTGAAGTTGTGCCGGAGAGGACGACGGTTCGTCTTGAGCCTTCTCTTCTGTGCCGGTGCTAGGTGTTGGGGATGACGATGGAGATGGCGGCTTGCTTAAAGTGAGCTTCTCTTTCTCTTCTGCTTCGGCTGTTTGTGGGGGGGTGCTGGAGCTGCTACCCTCGGCATCGCTTGTCTCCTTCACAGGCTCCTCGACCTTTTGAACCATAGTCAGCATCTTCTGAATCTTTTCGAGGGCCGTATCAATTCGTTGCAATGGCCCTTCCTTGTCATCTGCTTCTTTGTCATCGTCGTTGATTTCTGATGCCTTGGTATCTTCCTCGTCCGCTTCCGTATCCACCTTCTCCTTAATATCTCCATCATTATCCCCGGCTTTTGATTCGTCAGACGTGCTCTCACTATTGGTCTTTACTTCTATACACTGTTTAATCTGTACCAAATCAGCTGAAACTTCCATCAACAACACCTTCATAATCTTACCCTCATCCTCTATAACTTCACTCTCCTTCTTCTTTTTTAAAAAGTTCATTGCATCATTAGTCATTTCTCTACCAACCTTATTATGCACTATTCTATTATTACGTTCTGTTTCATTTCTGTAGGATTGTATGGCTGTAGTTAATGTACGTATTTCTGATACTAATTCAGAGTAGGATGGTAGATCTTCTTGATTAGAAGAAGTTGGATGGTACGATTGTGCATTGGAGGAGGTACCGCTCATTAGATTGGTAATTGTCTCTTCATATTCATCTTCTTCAAATTCTTCATTGTCTTCTTCTTCTTCGTCATCATCTTCTTCTTCTAGACTTTCATCTGTATCATCTTCATTTATATTCATCAACTTCTTGCCTTCCACTCCACTTTCTTCTTCTTCTGTCTTTACTGGAGTACTCTCCCCATTTGCATTAACAGTCGAAGGGGGTGGAAACAAAATAAAATCACCACCATTTAACCATCGGAATGCTGCTAATGCGAATATACCTAGTGAGAATCCTCCTGCTATTGATGCTGCTGATGATGATGAGTGGGGTGACATATCTTGTGTGTTTTGTTTGTGCTGATGCATGTTATGAGATTGCATATTATTTTGAGCTTGGAATGAAGGTGGAGTAGGTCGTTGATGAGGATTATTATATGGATCATCTCGATATTGCTGTTGATGATTTGATCCGTTCTGTCTATTACTTTCTCTATCATTATTACTCGGTAGCTGTCCATCAACCTGTTCTTTCATAACATCATCCATCTTTGCAGTGGCAATTTTATCAAATGCAAAATCAATCTCCTGTTCTGTCATACCAATCTTATGTTGTAAATAGTTCCGTTTATCTGATGTTGATATATTATTAATAGATGGACTTGATAGGAATGATATTGCTTTTGTTATCTTTGTTTCATCCACTGACAGTGTTGATGTTGGTTTGTGTTGTGATGATGTGGAGTTGTTTGACAACGATTGCTGATCTTTATTCGATTGCTGCTTGGTATCTTCTTTCATCATATCATTATCATTATGTTGACTATCAATTGTAGATGGTATACTATTATTCATTGCTGCATCCGTTCTTATAGTTTGTTCATCAGCTTTACAATCTTCCATAGATTTCTCCTGTGTTGCAATTGATGCGTTGGGTATGTCTAAAGTCTCTGTCGTCATGTTAGAGAGAGCTTTCAATATTAATTGATACCGCTAGAACCAGGTGATAAATTATTTATTGATATTGATAATGTATATATTCACTTGATTATAGAGATAGCATATTATCCTTCCCCAACACCCTCATTCCTCAACTGAATCATTTTTCATGGCCTAGGATACCGTATCTTTTGCAAAGATCCATCGCGCGCCGACAATAGATGGTGCTCTGTAGTTACTATCTCATTCATACATTGAGATTCGAGATAGTAGACCCCCTATTCATGCGTATATCATTAGCAGAAGAAGTTTTTATTGATTTATCTATTGATCTGCAAAACGTATCGATATTATTAGCCCCATATCATATATCTACTCGAGTAGAGATCTTTCAAAGTATTGTATCAAATATACATCAATTCACATAACATAATATGACATCACCAAGTTCACTATTTAGTGTGGCAGGTAAAAATGTTCTGGTTACTGGAGGTTCAAGAGGTATTGGGTTAATGATTGCAAAAACATTCGTCAAACACGGTGCCAATGTATTACTAACATCACGTGATCCAAAAGCATGCAAGGAGGCTGCGTCTCTCATCAAACAACAACAACAACAACAACAACAACAACAACTAAATAATAATATATCACAAGTACATCATATAGCATCAAACGTATCATCACGCGAGGGATGTAAAGAATTAGCATCCTATACAAACAAATTATTCAATGGAAAGTTAGATGTATTAGTGAACAATGCAGGCACATCATGGGGTGAAGATCCAGCGTATGATAAAGATGCAAGAGAGTCTGGTAAGATGAATTGGGGTTGGGATAAGGTGTTAGATTTGAACGTGAAGGGGATGTTTTACTTAATAAGAGAATGTACTCCAATGTTGCAACGGAGAAGATTAGATAAGGATGGAGATAGTAATGATGATACTTCTAACCTATCTTCGGGACCAACATATGATCCAGGAAGGATAATAAACATTGGAAGCGTAACTGGATTCCTACCACAAGATGCACCAACACATGCATATGACGTATCTAAAGCAGCAGTACATCATTTAACTAAAAAGATTGCGAGTGATTTGGCCCCTAGAGGAATAACTGTGAATGCTTTGGCTCCAGGCTACATACCATCTCGAATGTCAAATGGATTATCAATGTATATGAATAGTAATGATATGTCAGCTGAGATTAGTAAGAATATACCATTAAGTCGAATGGGTGACGAGGATGATATGGGTGGAGCTTGTATTTACTTTAGTTCAAGAGCAGGGGCCTATTGCACTGGAGTTATTCTAAATGTAGACGGGGGAATGATCGGCTGTGCTCAGATTCCTTTAAGTTCACTTTAAACAGTATAAGATATGCAAAGGATCTCAAGAGACAGTCAAAGGCATTATTAAGATTACTTTCTAGATACTAGGTATATCCCTTTACAAACACATAATCACATTCACATACATATCAGATGTCACTATTACAATCGTGATCTTTGTAGTCAGCTCATCTTTGGCTCTCCAGTAGCAGCTCCACCAAGTGGTGAGACTTTGGCACCAGTAGCTTGTGGACTGGAAGATGCGCGTTTCATAATTTATGAAGATGAAAGAGAAGTGATTGCAACAAATGTTAGTACATGCGGCTTTTGCTAAGTTCAAATGAAGTATTCGAATGGCCGAGTCTTCATAACACACCATAAACACACAATAAAACAACACAAAATCGGACTTTCCTAGTTCCCCACACACCCATTGTTACTAGCTCTTCTGATGCAGTAGGGTGAATGGCAACACAACTATCCAAGTCTGCTTTAGTTGCTCCCATTTTCATTGCCACCCCAAATCCTTGCATCATTTCATCGGCGCCCATACCCAAGACATGAATACCTACAACCTTCTCCTCAACTCCAGCACATATCACTTTCATTAGAGTCTTAGGTTTCTCTTCTGGCTTGACATCAAAGACACCGTAGAAGAGATTGCTAAACTTGGATGTATAGACTTTAAGATTCTCCTCTCCGTACTTCTCAACAGCCTTTGTTTCAGTAATTCCACAAGTGCCAATAGTTGGATGACTAAAGACCACAGTAGGTACTAAGTCATATGAAACCTTGGCAACCTTATCGTCTTCTCTTCCGCTAAACATCCGATCGGCAAGTCTCCTCCCTGCTGCAATGGCCATGGGCGTTAGCTCAACCGTCCCGCAAACATCTCCCAAGGCATAGATATTATCAACATTAGTATTTTGATATTCATCCACAATAATATACTTTCGTGGATTGATCTCGACTCCACACTGTTCCAATTGAAGACCTGTTGTATTGGGAATAAACTCTGCACTGTTCGGCACTCTCCCCGCCGCCATTAAGACAACATCAGCACCATAAATCACATCTCCACTGTGTAATGTAATATTCTTCTTCCCTTTTGGATTGCCAACATCAGCAAGTGATACCTTTGCTACTCCATTTGTATGACGATGAATGTTAATACCTGCCTTGGTCATCTCGACGTCCAATCCATCACTAATCATTGTATCAAAGTCACGTAATGCTTGTTTCTTTCTAACAACTAAATGCACCTCTGATCCCAAACTGTTGAGTACTCCAGCAAGTTCCACTGCAATATATCCGGCACCAACCACAACAGCCACCTTTGGCAATTCTTCTAACTCAAAAAAGCCATCACTTGATATGCAGTACTCCTCAACTCCCTCACCTGGGGGGAATAGTGGCCGACCTCCCGTGGCAATAACAATCTTCTCGGCAGTGTACTCCTTCTTATCACCGGTATCACTAACTACCTGAACAGTATGTTTATCAACAAATGAACACTCTCCATAAACACCGGTAACACCTGCATTCTTGAATCCATTTTCATATATTGTATTAAGACGTTTGACATAGTTATCTCTGGCTGTTTTTAACTTGGCAAAGTCCAATTTACACTCCTCGCCGCCAGAGAAACCGTAATGTTGCATATCGTGTTTTAATATATCTGCAATTGTTGCGGCACTCCACATTACTTTTTTTGGTACCTGTTGTATGTGTTTTGATACATATATAATTATATAAGAGATTGGTATGTATTAGGTGTACGTTTTATGACACCAAGTTGCAATTCATATATACTTACACAGCCAACATTGACCTGTTGTGTGTTTAAATACATAAGATATGATATTTATGTTAGATGTTTATATGTTGATCAAACTAACTCAACAGCAAATTGCAATATAATGTACTCACACAAGTACCTCCCAGTTTCCCAGAACGCTCAATGTTAAGCACTTTCTTCCCATGTGATGCTGATCGTTTTGCACATGCAATGCCACCAGAGCCACCCCCGATGGTAATGAGATCGTAATCATAAGATGTCATGGTTTGTGTTGTGTATCAATAATAATTTGTGCCTGTTGTGGTTAAAGTAGGATTTAATATGATGTTTTGCTTATTATGAGAATTATGTTATGTGGTGGTGGTGACGGAGCCTAGATTAGATCTGCGGCAAAACAAGATCTCAAAAATGCTCGAGTGATGAGATATCTTCCAAAATGAAGTTTCATATATTTTGAAGTTTCAGTGGGAGGTATCTATCAACCTAAAATATTATATATAGGTGTAAATCTATTTTGAATCTTACCTTAAGACATAAAGAATCAGTGAGAGCGGGCAAGCTATAAGCCTTGGTCGACCAACTCTTAGGGTCCGCAAAATTGAAATGATTTTGACTTATAAAGGTAATTTAGGAAGAAAATTGTATATATATACCTTTAAATTTCAAACAGTAATCTTAGCATATCTCCATCAATAATGGTAATATTACATTATTAAACCAATCAGATCTCTTCTATAATGTATTAGGAAGCTGTATGTAAGATGGTTTGATTTGAATCGGCCTATTAAAAGTTGCCAAAATTTTGTATGTAAAAAGCTTAGTCAAAACTTTGACCCTTTATTACTACTACATACACTCATTTTCATCTCTGAGGAATAGCAAAAACGAGTTCTACATGCAAAACTGGCCTAGAAACAATGTTCAAACATTTTATTGCAATAGGATGGGGCCTAGTTATGTGAGGTGCCATTTATAGTGGTGAGCCACTACAAAATGCAAGGTCCTAGGTTTTGTTGAGCCCCAAATAGATGTCAGAAATGGATTCTACATGTAAAAATGGGTTAGAAACAGTATTGCTACCTTTGATTATCTCAATATCAAACTACTACTCACAGAAGATGCAAATCAAATT
>Ga0075439_15983_pt1 | contig 19055 bp, 17 predicted proteins | sample MintriSingleCell_FD_74264 | JGI IMG/M metagenome (GOLD analysis project Ga0075439, IMG submission 74264) | Marine eukaryotic communities from Monterey Bay, USA to study complex ecological interactions - Minidiscus trioculatus JGI Plate_4_G5... | ecosystem: Environmental > Aquatic > Marine >... | reverse complement strand
TTTGACCTTTGCCTAATTCGATTATGTGCTGACGTTTGAATCGATAGAATAGATTATAGGATGATAGGGGACGCTTTGGTTTGGTCATTGCTACCTCTTTGGTATTATTATTAGTACTGTTGCCTAATTGTTGTTGTTGTGTTGATGAAAGGGGGGTGTATACGGTCGTCATTGTTGATATCTGTCTCTTTCCAAGGAGGTGCTATTATTTTATTGTTACGATTGCAATGCAAATTAGAGTAATTGTCCGAGGTTTGTGGGTCAGAGTTTATAGATGCCAGAGATATGAGATTGTAGCAATAATATACAATTGATTGGGGGTATCAACTACTGCCGCCTTTTACTTCTATATTGCCTATCAATCACGCATTAATGGGCGCCTATATCGAATCAATAGCTCGTCTATTCGTTGTTTTGAGAGACTGCAAAAAAATTGGCACAAGAGTTTCTTCCACTGCCCGTGCGGTGCTAAAGTACTTCTAGGGAGGATAGCATCATGTGCCTCCGGTACAACACTCAATGTCCAAGCTAGGTTTCTCATCAAAATGTCGTATGCAATGTCGTTCAGGTTATCAGCTGTCATGATATGTCATGGCTAGATTAGAGCATGGGCAATAAGAGGATAAGAGCCTTATCTAACAGATTGATACACAGGCCACAGTCAAGAGAATAAAGAACATGCCGAGGGGATATACTAGATATCAATAAATGTAAATTATAAAAGTTGACAGTTTACCCGATTTAGAGGTATTATGACAGATTATGATGCAAGTTTCCTTATTATTTATACAAGCCTAACATACGCCTTATTCCAATGTAGTAAAAGAGATACTAACCATATCAAGTTATTATCCAATAATATCAAACAACTTCTTCATAATCAATCGATTCCATCTCTTAAACCCCACTAAGTTTGGATGGACTGGATCTTGAAACCAATCCATTCTCATATATTCCTTACCATCATCTTTAGTTTCAACAAAGACATCATTGGCATTAAAATATTCAACATTATCATTCTCCATTGTAAATTGTAGTAACTTGTTATTAATACTGGATATGTGTGGATACATATTGTAGCAAGCATTACGATTACATCCTTCCATTTCATCCAACAATCCATACTTGTTCGTTTGTACTGGTAATATAGAATTAACAACAACAGTAACATTCGGTTGGACAATCATTATCTCTTCTACTATACGTTGTATACCCAACACAATCAATTCTTCCGAACAATAATCTTTCAGTAAATCATTAATACCAATTGATATCCACCATACCTTTGGTTGTAACTCATTACTTAATTCACCGTGAATTAATCGATATAGTAAGTTGGTAGTAGTATCACCTGATAGTCCTAATGCAATACCATTGAATAAACCACCTTTTGATTTTGAAAAGGTTATATCAAAATCTTCTTTTATTGATGTATATTTATCAACTACCTTATTCATGTTCGTGCCTTGTCGTTGTTCTGTTATGGAATTACCTATGAATATAACATCCAACTGCTTTTCTTCTTGTTGTTGTTCTTGTTGTTGCTGAGATGATAATACTGCCGAGTACCATTGCACTAAAGCTATATTATTGTAATGTTGTGTCATCCATGATTCATTTGTGATTTTACCCTGTGGTAATAATGGATTTGGACAGGTACATTCTCCTCCGACAAGTCGATTGTTTGTTCCGTTACTATTATCTTGTAAACACCAATCTTCTTTGTTTATTAAATTGAGTTTAGATTGATATCTTGAGTCTAAAGGAGTCGTCGGAGCGTTGGACGGCCGAGAGGATAGAGAAGTAGTAGTAGGGCTTCTTGTCCTATATGGCTCGGAAGTTCTCTCCGTTCCTGCTATACCCCAACTACTCTCAACTAATGGTTTGTGGTATGAGAAGCTGCTGCGATCTTCAATTTGTTCAGAGTCGTCAATGCCGTCGGAGAGAGAAGATACCGTCAGAAGATCATCGTCTTTGAACTCATCTAATTCTACCCAACTAGTGTAATATGTAGTATTATGCTCATCTATCGCTTCATCTACTACGTCGTCATCTCTGCTATCTCCTCCTCGAAGATGTTTAGGAGTTGAGGAGGATGGTGGCTTTGACGGTGGTTGATAATTGAATGAAAATATTTCTTCGTGTGTTTGTGTATCTTCTATCCACTTTAGCGCCGTAGATGAGCTGATGGATATTAAGAGGAGGAGGGTTGGTATACGCGTCATGATTGATGTTGTAGTTAGTAGTGGATGAACGATACATAGTGTTATCAGCTCTCAACTGTTGCAATCGGTTGTGTATTATGTCTACTCACACGGATGTCGGTATCCCGAGGTATCCCCCAGTCAGTAAATACATGAGCTAATCAAATCAACAGTAATGCGGGGCAGAGTAGTGGACAGTTATAATCATCATCTACCTTCACCACTTTGTATGTGTTTGGCCGCCCAGTTATATATTGGCTGTAGCATACCTAACTTCTTCTCATTTTATAATGGCACTCCTCCGCTCATCGCTGCCGATTCTAGTGGCATATAGCGAAGAGCGAAGATGGACAGCTATTACTTTGAATTTGAACTGCCATCATCATCATCGAAGGCTTGGTGCTCTAATACTCTCATTATGTTCCCTATCCTCCTATCATCATATCAATCATTAAGTTGCAAGCTTAGGCCCTAGGTTGCGGTGATACAAGGTACATTGCAAGATAAACATCGACTATCTCGACCGAACGATGAAGATATTGCAATTAGCAGCCACCGCCTCCTTGGCCATGACGGTGACTATTCTACCACTCGTCATCGTTGGAGGAGAGGTGATTGAAGATCAAGACTTCTCACCACAGCATACCAATGATAATAATGATGCAGCATGGGAAAGTGGCAAAGAGGTGGGAAGACATCTTCAGGGTCGGGATGATCTGGCAGCACTTGGTGTTGATCCGCCGGAATTCTTCTTTGGAGGTAGTCCTACCATGGATCCCATATCTGAACCGACTATGGATCCTCTACCTTCACCAACAAAGCCACCTACGAACAAACCAACTACATATGGAGCTTCCAAAGGCAAGTACGACACCAAAGGAAATGGAGGAGCTCATGGAAAAGGATTCGGTGTCGGAGGACATCCTCAAGTATGCAAGGATCTAAAGCGTATGAATTGTAGGAAGGAGCCTAGTTGTAAATGGAGTAAGAAGAAGACGACCTGCATTAAGAAGAAGATCAGGAAGAAGAAGAAGAATCCAGGAAATCAGGGACATGGAGGAGACAAGGGTAAGGGTAATGGTAATGGACCACCTTGTCAGGACAAGAAACGTAAGAAGTGTAAGATGTCACATGAGTGCAGGTGGAATAAGAACGGTCGTGTCTGTATTCCCATGCCTTACTAAGAGGTTGCATTGTCGTTTTGATAGCTGTAATGGGGCGTAGTGCTGGGGTAATAGACGAGTGGGGAGTAATCGGATGGGATTTAGGGATGCTATTTCGGAGAGCTAGACTTATGATTTAAACAACTAAGAAATATGCATTGCAGACAAGATGATAACTTTAGACAGCTATCTAAGATGTAACTTTCCAATCGTCTTGGTGTGATAACTTTCAAATGCACACCAACATCATAGACAAGAGATGACTCTTTCCATCTACTACTCTCGATATGAATAGTCTAGAACTGCAATTCTTGAGGATTTGACAAGTCATCAAACATACGATCACAATTACTCCACTTTGTTTCCTCTAGAAACTCTTCAAAGGATGTAATCAATCCTGGAAACTCCCTCTTGAGTTTTCGAATGTTTGTCGTTTCTTTATTCGTTTGGAGGAACTTAATCTGTTGATATAACTCGGGGAAACTCTTCTTTGCCATTTTAGTTAATTGGTGATTGTTGTAATACCGAACCTTTGTGCCTTGCGTGCCTTGCTGAAACATTTGGCAATCTGTGGTCCGGTTAGATGATCTCCTGCTACATTGATAATTCGGATGTTAGTAGATGATGATATCTGTTTGTTGTTCATCATCTCCTCTTCTGCTTCTTGTCTAGCAATGATTGTTCCAGCTATCCTACCCATATCTCGAACACTAGTTAAATATGTCTTCTTCCATCTATTACATGGCAATGGGTATCTACCATTTAGTATCTCTGGTCTAGTAAACTGCTTCCAAAGCTCCTCATCAAATAGATTTGCTCGAAGACTTGTAACATGACACTCTGATCTTCTTTTTGATAAGATTGTTTCTACATCATGTTTTTGCTGTATCCGTGCTACTCCATGACCTTTTGCAGCCGCTGATGAGTTGTATATTATACTTTTAACATCGGTATGTAATGCATTGCATAAGTTTTGTGCATTTGATACTTCTGATTTGTCTAATTCTGCGGTATCACCTCCCGTGGCATGGATATAGCATCCTGTACAACCTTTACCAATATTAGTTAAAGATGATGGATGTTGTAAGTCTGCTTGACATATATGAAACCCCAACTTCTTTAGTTGTTTCATCTTGGGCTTTGTTTTGTTCCGTGTAACAATATGCAATTGTGATGGTTGATATCCGACATCCAATAAACCTTGAATAGCTCGTAGACCGGTTGTTCCAGTTGCACCAACAACTAATATCGATGACGAAGGAGAGATTGATATACTATTTTTAGATGCATGACAATCTCTGAATGATACCAATAATATGACTGCAACAATGAAGGTTCTCAAATCAATCATCTCCTACTATGCAAGGATATCAGAACACGAAAGATATACTGTCCATAAGTCATACCAAGATCACTACCGCCACCGACCCTATCGATTCTGATTTATATTATCAATAGCTATGAACGACGTCAAGTAATAGCCAACGCCAGCGCCATACAGCCATACCCTTGTCCCTCACTGATCTTTATTTCATCTCTTTATCGAGGATATGTATATGTACCTGCAAACTGCTCATAAAGGTCCCTCTACAGGGCATTTTAAAACATATTGCCCCGGGTGTGGGCTCGTTTAGGGTCCTTCTACGGGCATTGGATACCTGGTTTGTTGACAGATAAGGATGATAGCCCAAAGAAATTGAAGTTTTACAAAAAGCTACAATGACACAACAATTGGACGACGTAGTGCAGCATGGCGGCGATAACATGAGCCAATCTGCTAACCATTAAACGAAGAGGATAGTTAATATTAGTATCACTGCTGTAATCTATAATCATAACAACTTGCGGAGGCGTCGAGAGTCGAGACATAAAATAGAGAAGTCAAAGAAGGTGCACCCATCAACAACAAATTCACATGATGTGTCACCTAACTATTGCAAAGTATATCGTATGTATCCTTAGTCTATCATATATCAACGGCTTTATAATACACACTAAATCAATATCAGCTGCTGCTTTCACCACTACGATACATCATTTAGATAGAAGACAATGTCATAAACATATCAATTTCCAAACTATTGATGTTGCAACAACGCAGAGACAGAGAAGACCTATATTCATGAGCAGCTCATCAAACGATGACGGAGATGCAAACAACCAAATTAATGATAAAGACGATAACGAAGAATTATCAATGGCAATAGCAAAAGTACGTCTCGAACAATCCATGAAACCAGCATACTTAACCAACAAACCAATAAAATTATCATATAAAACATCCCAACGATGGATACAAAAGAATTGGAGTCCAAAGAATAAAAGAGAATTTGATGATTTAGTTGCCAATGGCAATTTAAGGACGCCATATATAAGTAAATGTCCCGAGGAATATTATGGTGAGAGAGGCGAATGGATTAGTTGGGACCATTATCTGCTCAGTAATCCGGATGATGATGATAATGATGATAGTAGTGATAGTAATAATGGAAAGAATGGTACCAATGTGATGTTGAAATGGCAATAAGAAGGATACAATGTTAATATATGTGGACTACTTTAGAGAGAGAGAGAGAGAGAGAGAGAGAGAGAGAGAGAGAGGTTAAAGGGATTAGTGATTTGCTTTTGGTTATTACCAAAGAGTGTCTCATGATTAGATTTGTCTCCCTGATAGATTGTACATAGAGTAACAATAACTAAGGTTGTGTTTTAGGGTGGATAATGATGGGTATAGGCAAGAGGAGGTACAAAACTTTTGGTCTTGGTATTGAGATCAAAGGAAGATAAGTCTATATAGTTCATGTAAAAAAGAAGTTGTGAATGGATCATCCTATAACCCTCTAACTAGATATTAGAGAGGTAATGCCACAAGTCGGTCTATGTGATAGACCTTAATCTCTCAATACTCTTCTCTCTTTCTCATCTCGCTCAGTGCACAAAAGCAAATTAGGATTTAGGATACCACTAATAAGGATATTGAGTTCTATGTGGGGATAAAAAAATGACAACAAAACAACACAACACACGGCAGCAACCTCTCAGTCTCTCAATATCCATTGCCACGAAATGTTTCTGACACGAGACAGCTAGATTCAGCTTGAGAACATGTTTCATTTGTGCTTTATACGCTTGAACTTTGGTTTCATTGCAAAAGAAGTGCAGTAGTTGTTGCCATAAATTTTAAAATCATCATCCATAATCAAATCAACCATGAAACTATCATTAACAACAGCGGCTATTATCATCGCTAGTGCGGCATTGGCTGAAGGAAAGGTAAGGATATGGTTGTGTTTATTATTGCATGACGATGTTGGCTGTTCATCATCGACGCGGTCGTATACATATATTATCTGCTCATATCATAGCTCACATACTCTCGATATGATGACCGATGACCATGACGACACGTCGACCCATATCCTTCTCTTCTTATATTGCAATACATCTATATTATATAGTCTCATCTCCGTCGTCATGGTGTTACTGAACATGAAAAGGTTCTCAAGGGAGCTAACTATAACTATGTCTCCGAACGTGCATCTCATCCTGGAATGAAGTATGGGGGTCCTGGCTACGGAGGTGGCGAAGGAGGTTCTATGAAGAAGTATGGTGGTGAAAAGCGGATGAAGAAGGGACCTTACTATAATGGAGGCGGAGAAGGTGGACCAGACGGCTACCGTAACAATCAAGGTATGTTGTGTCCATACTGTGTTGAGTATGTTTGTTCATATCTCATATCATACATCGAATCTCATTTCGATCCTTTTGTATTCTATCATTTCAGGCTTCAAGCACCAAAAGACTCATCATCATCATTACTATGACTATGATGACGGTGAAGATGGAGAGGATGAAGGATATGATGGAGGTGGAGGTGGAGGAGGAGAAGGCATGCAATGTTGGTGCCCTGATTGTGATGGACCTGCTTATGCATGCAAGAACTGTCCCTGTGATGGAGAATATCACCATCATGGTCATGGAGGACATGGTGGAGGACATGGAGGAAATGGCGGTGGTGGTGTCTGTGGAAACCCCTTTGTTTCAGCGCCCGCTTGTGATTACTTTTGCCAAGGTGGGAGCCCTGTTTGCAAGAACGATGGTGAAGAGGACTCCGCTGACTATGACTATGACTATGACGAGGACGAGGACGAGGACTCAGCTGACTATGAAGAGGACGCATCAGTTGATCAGTTTTATGCCGAAGAGTAGAGCGTAGTTTAGAGGGAAGAATAAGAAGGAAGGTAAGGCAGCAAGGGCAGGTAGGGGTTGATTAAGTGTGAACAACTTAGACATAGACATTATCTTCTAGTTATGATAAGTTTCGTTTTATACCTTGCTAAGTATAAGCTGCTTAGCCAAGCCCATGAGATTTGACTTTACTATACACTTATACGATGACATATATCCACATGTCCAGCTCAATACCCAAATGTGCCTACGTCAGGCAACCCTAACTCCCTCTACTCCGTATTATACAAACATACCAAACGAGTCTCCAATCCTGTACCAACAATTCATAGTTACAGATAGTCGAGTGGGAGGTTCATAATAATCAAGCTCCTTCTTCTAAACCATATATCTAAACAGGAGTATACCTTTGATAACTCCCCTCTGCTACCTGCCAGACAAGGGTAGAGTACACTTTGGATGTTGTTGTATCCCTTTCATTGCCAATCATCATTAACGATATCATTCTTCTCTTCTTCTTCTTTACTATTAACATCAATTTGACTAATATCAACTTGACTATCATTCCCTTCACTTCTCATTGCAGCAGCGGCCTCCTCATCACTCTGTTGAATCTCCTCCATGAATACTTTACATGCCTTATCAGAACCTTCGTTTGATTTAATTTCTTTAAACTTGTTAGATTGTTCCAACATTGCTGCAAGGAAGTCATTCTCTGCCGCTTTTGCTGCCTCTTTGAATTCGTCTGTATTTGGAATATCGGCTCCTAATTTCTGCTGTGCTTGTTGTCGTAGTTCATTTAATAGCGCATTATCTTCATCATTATCATCTATATAATCATCATCACTGTTATCATCTTCATTTTCTGATTTGTTTTGTGAATAGAGTATAGTGTTGTCATGATATGATAGGCTAGGATGATGTATTGGTGTTGATGATGAATAATAATATTGATGTCGAGTTGATGGATTGATAAATGATTCAGTTCTTAAGAAGAGAGCTACCAAGGTGCATATGATCAACGATAACATATTATCAGAAATCTTTTGCAATACATAAATTATGCCACCTGCCGTCCACTGGATGCTTCTATTGCAGAGACAACATCATATCATTTCAGTTTTCATGTTTGTGGGGAACTCATTTTTTGGGAATAAGGATACCCAACTATTGCTCAAGCTGATAAATGATGAGTCTCTCCTCTAGTAGTTGCCGTAGCTTGAGGCAGGGGACACTAATTAGCATACATTAGCATTGCCTTTCTTACATTCAGACTTTACAATGTCATCTATCTACTTGAGTAATAGAACACTAACGTACCACACCTATCATGCCTGCCCTCATAGATAACTATTCGTACAAGGTATGTACCCTAGATAAAGGCTGCTACTATATATATATACATCTAAACTTGAGACAAAATGTGTACCTAGACGTTTTAAACCTGTCTTACATTTGCTCACCACCCCTGCCTATCCTTACTTCCATGTCTCGTCACACCGCCTGCCCACTCTCCAACTTGCTACACACTATTCATCAACTCAAATCTAGTACTCTGAATAGAAATCTTCAGAGGCTGAATCAAAGTCATAGTCAGATGACTCATCGGTATACTCGCGGCGGCAATAGCTCTTGCCCTTCTTCCAATCAACCCACACACAAGAGCTGCGATCCTTGCAGCTATTCTTGCTACGGTTGTCACAGGATGACTTGCGCTTGTTACGGCTAGAGCGGGACTTCTTCTTGTTACTCTTCTTGTTACTCTTCTTGTTCGACTTCTTGTTCGACTTCTTGTTCGACTTCTTGTTCGACTAATGAGTTATGAGATCGATACTATGGTTAGAGACGAGAGTCGCAACAACACAGCAGCTGACATAAAAAAGAGAGAACCAAGGAGCGTCGTACCTTCTTGTTATCATCCTTCTTTGCAACAAAGTCTCCCATGTCCTCGCTATCTTCATCCTCACTATCCTCTGAATCATAAAGATCCGCGGAATCCTCGCTATCCTCGCTGTCCTCCGAATCAAACGATTCATATGTTTCGGGAGAGAGGTCTTCATCCTCCTCTTTAGGGTCATATTCATCACTTGAGGAACTCTCGAGATTATTGGCAACTTCATTGATCAACATCTCATACTCTTCAGGAAGGTACTCCTCAACAGTTTCAGCCATGAGGGCCCACTCTTCATCAGTGACTGAACGGCGGAAGCCAAGATGACGGCAGAGGCGCTCATTCTGGCGGAAGTCACGTCGTGAATCACAGAAATCTTCCTGTGATATTTTTGGTAGAGTATGAACAGAACATAGACTGCATGTGAGTTTATGATGTATAAGATGGATCATATGATATAAACATGTTTATACTCACCTCAAGTTCATCACATAGTTTACGATCAGACCTGCGAGGGCGACGGCACATTCCCTAAATGGGGGAGTAGTAGTTAGTGAACAGGATGGCCAAAGTTATTAGTATATGTATCATCATAGCGGAATATCAAAAGAGCGCATCACAGACTTACATTACGGTATGACCTGTTGCGGCGGCTACGGCTGCGTCTGCGACGACGACGACGGCGGCTACGGCTCTTGCGGCGACGGGATTTCTTGGACTTCTTCTTGTTCGACTAGTGAGTTAAGTGAGTCCAGATCAATATTATGGTTAAAGAGACGAGAGTCACAACAACACAGCAGCTGACACATAAATAAGAGAGAATCAAGGAGCGTCGTACCTTCTTACTCTTCTTCTTGTTTGACTTTTTGCTCTTCTTCTTGTTCGACTGGTGAGTTAAATGAGATCCAGATCGAGGGTTAGAGACAGAGGTAACAACACAGCTGATACAACAAAGAACCAAAGAACGAGGTCGTACCTTCTTGTTATCATCCTTCTTTGCAAGATCTTCCATATCATAGCTGTCCTCCTCATCTTCTGGATCATATAGACCCGCAGAGACAAGGACATCCTCGAAGGCATCGATGGGCTTGGCAACGGCATGGGATTGCTCCTATATAAAGTGTATAGACAAGGATAGACAATGATAGTATCGTGAGATGTTGTTTGATCGATGAGCAGTACAGAAAGAATCATATACATATGATGCATGATATGTCTCATGATATGACATCATATGGGCATATCTGATGGTATATACATTGCAATACATATATAACTTACCTCCGCCAATGCACTGGGGACTGCGGTTAGCAACACACAGGCTGCTGATAATAAGGCTTGGATCTTCATGGTTGTTTAGTTGGTTGTTTGTTGTCGATTTACTCGATTATGAGCATGTTTTGTTAGATTTTTGATGAGCAATGCAATTTCATTATTTCTCAACCATAGACTATTATCTCGTGAGTTTCTTATATCGAATAGTCCCTGCATAATTCTACTATGATTAAGACCACGCGTTTGAGCATATGGCGTGATATCTTTTTGCAGGTATCCTATTTCTTGGTATCCCTTCTTTCATCCTATTTCTTGATACGATACGTAGACGTGTGGCGCTTCGACCTAGATGATCAAAGTCCCAAGCTTGGATGGGATATTCTACAATCGAAGAGTAAAAGATTATATAGCTGATGCGGGAGCTTATGACACGATGGCTTCCTCATTCTACTCAGCCTTGTACATGACAGCAAACTATTTGTCTATAACACTTCACATATGTTCATAGTCTATTCTTATACTTATATATTCATCGTAAAGAATAGTAAACTAATTGATAAATAACTACTGCATCTAATATACTTTCTCAACCCCCGAACAAACTATAATCTTGTACATTAAACGATGCCAATATCTGTTTGAATATCTCTTCACCCACATTACTACTACCTCCATCCTTTCCTCCACTACCTCTCGGAATGCTCAATGTAATCAACTAGCACCACTATTAGGCGAGGTGAGTGTATTTTGCATGTGGGGGGGAAGTTGGTAAGATCTAGGTAGAAGTTTTGTTAGTTGACAGTAGTTAAAGTATGAAGGAGTCAATGTATCTATGTACTTCTACTGGCGAAGAGTTAATAGTTAATACAATAGTATGTAGTTATGTTGAATCTGATTTGTTTAATATCATTTGTTTGTACTGCCCAAAGTATAAGTAGATTAGTTGCGCCCCTCGATCGGCGCCAGTACAGAGGACAAACTTATTCTGTATCTATCATTTTCTCATCATAATAGGAAGAAAAGGTGTAGACAACCACCAAACTAAAGAGTCATCTTAGCATTAGAATTGGATAGCAGATAGGAAAGACATGGCCAAGGCTGAGACGTCAAGACCGAATTTCCGACAATCCTTGATGGACACACGATAGAAGACTACTGTGAGTAAAAAGATAAGTTACTTCCAACGCCAACAACACAATCAGAAGAACAAAAAAATACGCTTACCAATCTTCTTCTAAGCACTTCTCCCTCCAAGCAGATGAACTCATACCTGAACTGTATGTACGATCACTTCTCTTCCATCTCTCCAAATTACGCAATTCACACTTTCTCTTCATTCTTGTGCCCTCTAACTCTTCTCTCAGATGTGTTCTCCATATTCAGTCAAACAGCGGCCGGCCACATAACCAGTATCTTGCTCTGTATCCAACAATTTCACTGCCTTCTCAAGAGAGATAAGCGCCTGAGCTGTATTTCCGCAAGCATACATTGCATACCCCCTCTGCCTATTAGCCATTATTGATGTTGGAACATAATAAACTGCCAAATCTGCATATAAACTTGCCTCAGTTAAGTTACCAACCCGTTTAAGCACATGATCAGACCTACGCCTAAACATATCCGAAACTTTAGCCTTACACTCACCCTGACTAATTCCTGCTTGTTTAATAACACCATCAGCTCTGGGCTTCAGCCATTGTATACCGATTTGTAATACCAACTCTTCCATTTTCGAGTGATCAACCAATAGGCGTACACCATCATTTAATACTACATCACCAAATTTTTTATTAATCATGGTACTTTCACCACATAATCTGATACAACTATCAATCCTTTCCAAATAGTTCTCCACATCAGAAATATTTGATGATGCTGTAGGAGGTGTAGCACTAATGATATTTTTCAACTGACAGTGGAGGCATGTATTTTTTATATTGTTCATTACTGAATGCGGAATGACCATATTTATGACAGCATTGAATTCCCATATAACACCGCGAACATTCTCTCATATTTCGCTTTCTCCGTTGTAATTCGTGCCATGACCATGATGTATCAACAGAACAATCTGTGTATTGCCTTTCTTTTGCTAATTTATATAACTTCTCACCATCTTCCACTGCATTAGTAAATGCTATACGTCGTTTGGCATGCTCTTCGATGTAATTTATATCTAAGGATTTGATATCGAACTCTTCCTCATTGTATAAATGTAGTGTTGGAGGGCTATTGATCGAAATATTTTTGTTTGCAGTAAATTTGTGCATCGGTGCTGTTGTGGCAACGGATAAGGAAGTGCCACCGGCTAATAAGTGATTCATATAATCTTTTGCATCCTTCCTATTTGCTCGTACACGCCTCTGATAGTCTCTCTTTTGTTTTCTTCTCCTTTCAAGCTGCTGCTGTTCATTGAAATTCATACTCATGCTCAGCTCATGCTAGATTATAATAATATTTGAAGGGGTATAGTATTCTTCCGATCTATTGTCCTACTTATCGCAATATATTTTAATTGCAAATAATGAGTAAGGACTACATGTTTATGGTTTGCGTCAGATATTGTACGTGCCAAAGCCTTGGAATTTATACCAAACTGATTAATTGTAGTCATCTGGATAGAGATATCCTAATAGATCCGCCTCATACTTGTGTTATCATGAGAGTTGAGCAAGAGGTAGTCATTTTAATAGTCATTTTTTGGGCCAGTCTAAACGTATCCTTTGAATGGTATCCTAAGCTTTTAAGTAATAATTGAGTACCATTTTGTGTACCGTCGACAGTTTCTCCGGGCATTATCATTAAAAAGTGCATTTAACAAGAGCCTTTTTGTATGGTCCCTAGAAGTCTCAACCAGGGTAAGAAATAATGAATTTCAGCAGTATAAAATTTACGTGCATACCGGTGCAAATTTACAGGTACGGGTTCGGTTTCGTGGATCCTCTTTAGCTATGTTTGGGTCGATTTTGGCGCGGGCCGGGTCCCTCCCCGTCCCCGCAAATTTTTTCATGGCGAAGTATGCGGAAGCGTTGGCCGTGTAACAAGTCAGTATCTATATCTTTTAATCTCAAAGCACATAACTCAATATCAATACATTGAGCAGTGGAAGATCCCTTTTGTTTAACCTTTTGTGTTCCTCGTGATATACATGCATATAATTGTGATGTTAATGTAGTTGATGGTGGTAATACTAAACTGGGCAGTATCTGTTCTTTATTTATCTCACATGCATTACCGAGTAGATTAATAACCTGATTTGAATGTATTACTTGTTCCTCCGGCGGTGTTTCATTAGCATCTCCTAAATCTTTTAGAAAGAAGTTACATGCGTCATTATTCTCTACATTTGTTTGATATTCGAGTATTTCAATAACTAGTACGGCACCTGTTTCTTCACTGCAGTCTTGGTATACCTCTTGGTTATCAGGAACTTGTCTTACTGCAATATAAATGAGTGGTAAGGATCCACCATAATACGAAAGGAGAGAAGATAAGTATATTGATTTGCAAATAAATTTCAAAAGATATTCTACTAGTACTTACCTTGTGATACATCTCTCCATGTTGGTGGGATAGATGCAACGATGGCACCACCAAATAGATTCACCATATTATCAGTTGAGGAGGATATATACTACTACTTATATTGCTAAACCTACTTACATTAAAACATATTTCAACATTGCTAAATAAAAGATCTAGGGTTCTAGAGTTATTGCCCCCTTTAAGTTTTGCTAACAAAACTAATAAATCTCCGTAATTAAGTGAGCGCCCGTAAAAGTACTCCCCGATAGAATCCGTTTGTCAGAATAGGAAAGTCATCGATACTTTAAAAGAGATTGTATTCTGTAGTCTGTAGCCATATAAAACTCTCAGTATATTATATTGGTGTTAGGTATTGGTGGTGGTATGTACTGCGGCGGCGTCAATCAATTTGCAGAGAGTGAGAGATTAGTAGAACACATCTTATGAGCATTTTTTTTATTCAAGTAAATATGGACGATAACAACAAAAGCAGAAGAACTGCCGATACGGCGGTACTACATATTACAGACCTTCCCGATGGTTTATTGGTCAGTATAGCAAATTATTTAGCAAAGCCATCCACTGTGCTGTTTGCAATAGCAATGACAGCCGACTCTGAGCAACAAACACAAACTAGCAAATCAATTATGACAAACCATAGTTGGAAAGTATTAGATTTTAGTGACATCGAGAAAAGCCTAGCGGCTAAATTATCGGATGATGATATTGATAATATCTTGATGAACATAGATGCCGTAAACAATCTACACATACTAAAGCTTGCTGGATGTGTTAACTTTACAGGCAGTGGATTAGATTCGCTAAGTACGGCTACTGCAATAGAACAGATTGATATGAGTTTAGTAGGGAAGCATGAATCACCTTTACTTGATCCAGAGCCATTATTACTACAAACAGAGGTATTACCTATACTTGATGGTATCATTAGTAGAGGAAGGGGAAGTAGTCTCAAGCAATTGGAATTTCCGAAGAAGTGGAGGAAAGCACAAAGTACACAGTTTAGTCAATTCTTAGAACGGTATAGCAACTATTTGACAAACAAAAGGTATTGCTGTTCAAAATGTGATAGAGTTTGTACGGAGACAGGGGTTGGTAGAGATTGGATATTTCGTAGTAATTCTTCTGCCTTTGGTACACAGAATTTTACTTGCTCTCAATGTTTGAATCACTTTTGTAGTGGCAATGATTGTTTGGAAGATGGTAATGCTCACTCCGATTGGTGTTGCAAATGTGAGAAAGAATATTGTAGGAGCTGTATCGCGATGAACATCTGTGGGGAATGTGATGATGGATGTTTCTGCCAGAAATGTGATGAAATGAGAGCATGCGAAGGAGGATGTGGAGAGGTTTTATGTGAATGTTGCTTTGAGAAGCTCACATGCCACATTTGTAACCGTATGAGATGTAGATCTTGTATTACAAGGTACAACTGTGATAGGATTGACTGTAACAAAGCAATATGCTTTGACTGTGTTCAGAGTGGAGACGATGGGGGAGACGATCGTTGCGGTGTGGAGTATTGCTCCTCTGACTGCCGTCATCAAATACAAGAGTCCCGTAAAGCCGCGAGTGAAGGTGCATGTTTGGATTGTGCACTAGATGGAACGAGCTTGCATTGAGATTAGGGGAGGAATCTAAGCAAACGAGTGGATGATGTTGTACTAATTAAGCAAGTCTCATCTCGCTTCTCTCTCCCTAACCCTATAAAGAAAACCATATCTTGTGACTTACTAAGGTATGATTTTAAATGCATACTCTATGGCCCAAGAGAAGAATATGAAGGAGGAGAGAGGAGGGAGCGAGGATGAGATGCATCGATGGTATCCTGAAGGATACCGCACATATGAAAAATGAAAACCCCTTCTATCATTCAAGGGGAGACTTAGTAGATTAAAGTAATGAGGAGGTTTAGTAATCTTCCCACTGTGGTTGCTATTGTCATCTGTAGCTGCGGTAATTTAAAAACGGCAGCATTTACATCGTCGTGCTCTCAAAAACAAAGGAGTTTGAAAATGCCACTCTCCACATCAAAAATTCACCATCGACATCAGAGAGGCAAAACATCATCAACATCTCCATTATCCCCATCTGCATCTACAACAACAATATCTAAAATAATACAAAATAGAAATAGAATATCATCGTCATCATCTTCCACTGTTCTACAGGTATCACCATCAGGTATAGATGAGTTACCATTGATACTGCAATCCTCCATATTCTTTGGCATCTACGCTCTACTTGGCATCTCAACATCAATATCAATTCAAACTATAGATACATTATCAAAATCAGTTATTGGATTAGAAAAATGGAGATATCAATATATAGAAACATTACTACCACTACTTTTGGGTATAGTATTCTTCGCCGCGGGCATTGGGCATTTCATATCTGCACAAGAATTCGCAGAAATCTATCCTTCTCGCGGTACCTGGGGAATATGGTATATACCAGGATCTGCTAACTTTCATGTAGCATGGACGGGTATTGTTGAATTGTTAGGTGGTAGTGGACTATTATTTGGTGGATTACGTTCTTCTCTCATGGGAATCCTAAATATGGAAGAAGAGGAAGACGATGAGGATGGATTGAGTCTCATCAAACTGATACAACCAATATCAGCAGCTACACTATTTATACTGACAGTATTAGTAACACCCGCAAGTATGTGCTGTTCTATGTGAATTCGGTCGTTCATGATTTGGCTACTTCATTTGGCCTTCATTTGTCTTATTTGATTGCATTTGCAGACCAATGTACTAACCAATGTTGCAACCACCTCTATCTCAACTTGATAAACTATGAACAAGACATCTATATGTACTCACACGGAGCGACAATGGGCGAAAGCATGGGGGAATTGGCAATGTCCTTTCATTATATTCGATTCGTGGTACAGGTATTATTCTTGAGCTTATTGTTTGTTATTGCCAAGGACTCATTCTTCTTTACTTGGGGAGATGAGCTTGATTGAAGAATTAGCTTCATACATGGGAATAATAATGAATAGAGAATCAGATATGTAAGGTTTCTATTTCAGTCGGAATCGGGGGGATTTAACAAGTGAAGTGACACGGGAAAGTAATGCTTAGGAGAGGCATACAAGTTATCAAACTAAAATCTAGATCAAACTACGATTCTTCTTTCTATAAACCCGTGCATTTTTGACCGGTATCCTTTTTGACTTCTGCGTGAATTTTTCCCCTCTTCTCACTCTTTCTCGATCAATACATCACCAAACTATTCATGGCGCCTGCCGCCTCAATATTATGTTTGGTAATGAGACAACATACTGACTAGATCAGTTTTTTACGGCCTTTCACGTGGTGGTAAGCGTTTTTTTGTAGATGGTGTACTTTTTTGCCCCTATTGGCTAATAGTTATGGCATATATTTTTGCAATATTTTCGCCTATTATTGCAATACTCATCATATATATGCTACTGCCCACCCATACATACACAGCATTAAAAGATGTGCTGAATACACGTTAATAAACATTCTGATACACGATTTTAGTATGAGAATGTAAGTGATCATCTTCAATAGCACTGCCAAAGTTATGAGGTTGAAATGACTCCCTCTATACCTTCCTCTAAGAGTAACATTGATTGTGACATGGCAAGTAAATATTATCCTGATTCCCTCGGCAATTACATAGAATACTATCATAAAAACAATATAATTCAATGGGATTACTGCTGGCATACGGGTTAATGGCAATAGCATACCAGGATACTACAACTATTGGATAACATATGAAATTGGGAGGGTTGAGGAGTATGTATGAAGAAGAGAGACTCTAACAGGTATTTGGACAAGGTAGGAGTTGACATTAGTTAGTATTACAATATTAGTTAACACCACATTATTCTCCATAATCTTTTACGGTACCGTCGGGATAAATGTATGGTGCCTTAAACTCCTTCGCCGTATCCTCGTCATAAAAGTTGTGAGTCTTTTGAAGTGGTAGTTCTGATAGACAACGCCCTATGAAACCACACTTTGGCACCCACTCAGCCAGATACCTACTAATAGCAGACGGACTCTTGCCATATATACCAGCAAAGACTGGTCGTCGAAATGCACGCCTTGCAAGCATAGCCACCATACATATTTTCTCAAAATCTGATATCTTTCCGACTCCTTTCACATTGACATCAACGTTATGCAGAACGAAGGCATGCTTAACAAACTCCCTGAAGTGTTTCCATTGTTCAAAACCAACAAGATGGTTAGCCATAAAATGGTTCTTCTCGTGCCACTTATCACTTAATAATGTTATCCGTGTCATTCCAGTAGCTGTAGATAGCTCCTCAAATTGCTCACTCATTTCTTTTATCTTCTTTTCATATTTTATCTTATCCTGCTCTTTCTCTTTTGCCATTTCCTCTAATGCCTTCTCTGCTGCAGCTAGTCTCTTCATCAACTCTTCCTTTTCTACCAAGTGCTGCTCCGGGTTTGCCGCTATCTTCCGACTGCTTTGCTCAAATTCACGTTCTACTGGTGATTTACGTGGTGCTTTACGTGGTGCTTTCTTCTTACCTCTACTGAATGAAGCAGCGTCAAGAGCACCAAAACTACCAGATAGTTTTTTACTACTCTGTGATTGTTGTTTTGTTGTACCAGATTTGGCAGCTGATCTTAATTGGACTCTTTTCTTTGCTTGGTCAAGTTCGAAGTACACATCTTCACTATCAACAACCTTGGGGACTGTGTAGTAAGTTTCAATCCCATCTGTACCATTCACCTTACATAGATCACTATCTTCTAATCCAGCTAATTT
>Ga0075439_10070_pt1 | contig 19179 bp, 15 predicted proteins | sample MintriSingleCell_FD_74264 | JGI IMG/M metagenome (GOLD analysis project Ga0075439, IMG submission 74264) | Marine eukaryotic communities from Monterey Bay, USA to study complex ecological interactions - Minidiscus trioculatus JGI Plate_4_G5... | ecosystem: Environmental > Aquatic > Marine >... | reverse complement strand
GTCATTAAGAATAATCCAAGAGATGATAATCCCATGTATCCAAAGTAAAGTACATATGTAGCAAGGGAGTTGGCCTCCAATTGCTTGAAGTATACAAAGGAGTAAAGGAAGACATAAATTCCTGTAGATCCTCCCGTACTGAATGAACGCCACCACCAATGATAATTCTCTCCACAAAGTTGGAAGTAATTGAATAGAACAGTAATCTCAGCCGCGGTAATAACAAGGATGGCAAATACCAAAAGGAGGAAGGCAAATACATAGTAGTACTGATCCATCCATACCGATGCAAGGATGAAGTATAACTCAACAAAGCAGGCACCGAATGGTAAGATACCACCAACAGCAAGGGTGAATGGCAATCCCATAAACCAAGGCTGATCAGGAATCTGACGAGGGATACTACTCGTGTTGACAGGGAACTCAATAGCATCCTGCTTGTAACCAAAGTATGCACCAAAGAAGACCAATGGAGTGGAGATACCAAACCAAAGGAAGAGTAGAACAAACATTGTCAATGGTGGGACGGCATCTGAACTTCCCTGGGAGAGTGCCACAATGTTCATAATCACAAACAAGGCGAAGGTAACTCCCGGAAATCCAAAGGCAACACATGCTGTGGCCTTTTGCCAACTCTTACCCTTGAATGTCTTGTAGAATCGTGCAGTAACGTATCCTGCGATCGATCCCAACAATACATATAAAAGTAACTGAGCCATGACAAGTGCACCACGATTCGAGGGGCTCAAGAATCCCATAGCCGAGAAGAGGATGGTTAATATAGCCATACATAACAATTGTGCACCAGTACCACAACAAACCGACATGAGTAGCGGGGAGAAACTAGGAGGTCTGAAAACATCAGCATGTACCAACTTCCATCCAAATTCTTCCATATCCTCAGCCTTCTCTTCATCAGTTGCCAATCGATTGTAACGATTGAAATCACGACGTAAGTTACGAACCAAAATAGCCGCAATCATTGCCGATAATACAATAACAATAACCAAACTATTTGCAATACTCATCCAATGAACCTTGGCAGGAATGGCATTATCCATACTTAAATAAACATCCCAACGACTTGCCCAATGTAATTGTTTATTCTCAGTCCAGATAACATCATATGTAAATAAGACACGTCCAGAGGCTGGTTGTGGTTCCCGACCACGTGCATATACCATTTCATACCGTGTATGTTCCTTCGAACTAATTTTGGGATTACATGACTCAATTGGATTTTGAATATCAGCAACCTTGTATGGTTTTACTGCACCTTCCTCCAATGAATCATCATCATCATCAGCTGATGCCTCAAAGTCATGTTTAATACTAAATGGTTCAACAGTAAAACGAACAACACGTGCCTTATCTGGTTCAGTTTCCACGGCATGATACTGGATTTCAATATTCACATGATTATGTACATATGCCTTCTTGGTATCACTTGCAATAAAACCAACGGGGAATCCCTGCCAAAAACGTGTAGTAACTGTTGTATCATCTTCAACTTTTGATGCTGAGGGGATATTATCCACAATCCAATTATTATGATAATTCTTACGAATAGCCCGGACCATTTTATTTGGCGAGACACCCTTCTGTTCACCTCGACCTAAATTTGTAATACATAATTGTTCACAATACATATCTACCTTCATGTTAAGACGGTAGGGTGATGATTCGATACGGTCTCCGGCTAGGAATTCACCTAGATTCTCGTGATCCATTTTAGGTCCACCCTCTGGTTGACAGAATGGTACACGATAATAATCAACTGGTAGGAGAGTTTTTTGGGAAGTCATTTTGTTAACCTTGAGCTTTACACTGTGTAATTGTATTTATTATTGATATGTTATTTGTTATCATTTTTGACCGGATATTTTGATATGAAGGAAACAGTGTGAGATATATAAACAATATACAAACATAGTAGCATTAGATAGCAATAGCAATAGGAAGTATATTGCATAGGGGCAATACATAAACAACATGCACTGCCAAACCAGCCTCTCAATGTCCTTCTCAGACTAATCTTTGAACTTACGTTTCGCCCTCGGTGAATGAATAAGGATTAACACCCGGTAAATAGAACCCATCTGCTCCGTGGTTAGCTCCCTGTAGGAGAGCCAATGATAGGAGCGCTTTCAAAACCATGTTTTGTATTTGTATTTGTGGCAGTAGGATTTTGTTTGTTGTTGTTGTGTTGTTGTGAGGAGGGCAGAGTTGTCGCCCAGGGGCAAAATCTTTTGTTTATGAGAGTTGACTGAGATAATAAATGACATAATGAGATAGGTACTTACATATGATTTGAGATTTGAGTAGAGAGAAGTTGCCGAGGGTTGTAGTAGAATAGATTGGCTGCTCTATGGTGGACCATTGCAGGGTAATCTTAACTTCCAATATAACGAGCCATTGAACATTTGCTGCAACAATCTATTTCAACACAGTATTAATACGAGTTAATACAATACCATAAATAATAGCCTGTCTATTGACCTTAATATGAGTAACACACCACCAGAGAAGAAGAGAAAGTCCCTTGACGGCACTGCAATATCATCGTCATGGCGTGAAAAATCCATTGATAAGTTCAATCTACAACCAGTACCCGATAAATGGAAAGACTCTGTATCTGTTGGTAGCGAAGACGCATGGAAGCGATATTACAATTACCGAGTTGATAAGGAGAAGGATGATGCACGTAACATATCATTTAGTAACTACAACTCGGACGGAGACTCAATCGACGATTATGAAATGAAGAATCATGATGATGTATTGCAAAGTCTAATGTGGTCATGGGCTGATAGTAGTTTCAATGGTATGGGGGAAATGACCAAAAAACTCATGCTTAATGAACTTGAATGGCAATGGACACCATTAAAGCCAAAGTTAGAATTGGAAGAAGAAGATAAGATACGCTCAGTTGATTATTATTCATACGTATGGTCACCCTATGCCATCCCGCACGCTATCAAATTAACGCATTCATGGTATGGACAGGCAAAATATTACTCGTATGATATGGCAACTGATTGGAATTATTTCCTATTAGACTTTGAAGAAGATGTTGAACAGTTGAAATGGAAGTATACGGAGATTTGTTCTAACAATTATGATGTTATCAAGACTAAAAATTTGACCAAGGCAACATGTAATAAGATACGTAAACATTTGTATGGAGCCAACAATAAAGAGGTTAAGAAGGTTACATGTTCTGATACAAATTTGTGGATACTACTATTTGGTTCTATGGGTTCAACAGATGACAATTTAATGGAAGACGCTAAAGATTGCTCGCTTGGGTATAGTTGGTGTCCATGGAAAGATGAGAAGATGAAACAAATGTTGTTCGATGCCAAGGCACCTGCCAATGATGACCCGAATGGTGATCCACCGACTGATTTGAATCGTTATAATCCTAGGTGGTGTTCATGGTTGAGACATCGTATATTGGAAGTAACGGATAGTCTGGGTCCTATCTCTAAGCATTATCAACCTCCACCTGAAAAGAGGGCAGCAGGCTCATATAGTGAGGATGAATATAATGGCTACTAAAAGATTAAATGGTAGATGTAATAGACATAGAGACATTGTATTGTTACTTCACACTCCCATTATGGTATATAATAACGTCATTCAATCTAGATATAGGACTACTTACAGTGCAGCTTTCAGTCATATTAGTTTTCATTTAGGAATCTCCTTATAAGGACAAAGATACGATTTAAAACCTCATGCCTACGATACTACATAAAAAGGCTAGATAGTTACATAGAGATGGAGGCAAATAGGAACATTACTGTGCCAATACATAACGTCAAACACGGCAACTAACACCATGCCTACTATCCACTCGTCTTCACGTCAATTCCTATTACGATTGGGTGTGAGCAATCTACCCAAATCAGCAGATCAAACCCTAACCCTAACCCGAGATGAAAACTTTTTTCAATTACCAATAACTGCACCAACAATTGATAATAGTTTGGACAATAATATAGTTGAGGAGGATGGTCAGGGGTAAGTTGTATATATGTGTGTTTGTTGTATTTTCATCTATATTTTTGCTGTATATGATACTTGTTTTTTGGTAAACTGTACTCTATGACAATTGACAAACTTGTATCTTGTTCACATCTTATGCATCAAATTATTTTATAAGATTGGACAAAGCAGTCATTGCCAATAAGGATAGACCGGGGTACGTTATTTGCATTATATTTTATCTCTATAATGTACATCTGTTGTACTATGCTATACATACCTGTTTTTGGACCATACTAATGGCATTTTTGTGCATATCATGTGTCTTTTTTTTAGACAAGAACGTATCACTATAAACACAGATCAGAATGATACAGTGTATAGTGAAAGGAAGGAAACAAGTCCTACAAGTGTTGATGACTTTCCAACTGAAAAGAATAGTGATGATGCCTTAGGTGCTGATGATACAGCTCAAGGAGCCTTTGATGTACCCATCGCAGAAAGATTAAAATTGAGAAGAGAGAAGAGGGCAGCTGCAAAGAAGGATGATACTCCCACTGAGGAATGTTTATTAACTACACCAAATATGAGTTTACGGAAAAGAAAGTCTTTAGTGTCAGCAGGTATCGACGTAGATTCCAGTAGAAAGAAGAGGATCCCAAGGGATGAGCACACTAAAAAGAAGGATGCCCCGGTTAATAATGATATGTCTATGTCAAAATCTAGTAGGAGCTTACGAAAAAGAAAGTCTTCGGTATTAGATAGTGACAAAGATTCCAATACTGCAGTATGGAAAGGTGCAGTTGCTGTTGCTGTTGACAGTGTGTCTGCTGCAAGTGAAATGAATACTGTGCAGCAGAGACAAGAGGAAAAGGTCAAGTCGAAACGTCAAGAATGGACGACGGAGGAGGATGAGGAACTGGTCAAGCTTGTCCGAATCCACGGGGAGAATTGGAAAGATATATTTAATAATTCGCGTATCCTTCAAAGAAGATACGCCCTTGCACCTTCTGCAATTCATGCACAAAAATCAATCGGTATGCGATGGCGTCGTAAACATACGGTTGGAGGGAGAGATTACCAACCTCAGAGCACTCTCTCGGTGCCAACTGCTCGTTCTATAGACAAGGAGGCAGGAGTATTAGATAGTGATAATAAAGACTCCAGTGCGTATTTGGGAGGGGAAGTTGCGGTTGCTGCTGAGGAGGAGGACGAAGCACTCTACTCTGATGTTGCCGAATTGAAAATTGTACCAAAGGAAGATAGATTGAATAATGCAAATGGAATTCCATTCTGTAAGGTTGAAGGGTGTCCGAAACAAGGTAGAACTGAATCGGATCGAATGTGTAGGAGTCACTTCAATATGTTCAAGAAGGCTGGTAGGAGAACAAAAGTTGTGGAAGAGCTTCCTCCCGTCAAACGTGGTAGGGGTCGTCCAAAAAAGCAGCTTGAAGTTGTCCGTCATCCCTCTGAGAATGAGTATCATGTAAAGCAGGAGAAGCTGCTTGTTGTGAATGAACCCTCTCTTGTAAAACGTGGTAGGGGACGTCCAAAGAAGAATCCGATCGTGGATCAGCCTGCCCCCTTTGAGAAGCGAGGCAGAGGTCGCCCAAGAAAGACTTCTATAAGTAGTCAACTTCCGAATGGGGCAACAAAGCAGCAGATTGCCGAGAAGAAGACGATGACTTTGAGGAAGCATCGAGTAAAGTCATCCAAGTTGCGGACAGATGAGATCGGAGCTGATGATATCGGGGAAGAGCAGACGAGTCAATCTGGATGTAAACCTACATCTAACAATTCAGCTCTTCCCAATGGTGTAAAAGAAATGCCATCTGGCAATTACGAGGTCTCGTTGGGCTATCATGGGCAGCGGCGTGTTATTGGCACGTACACTAGTTTGGATGATGCAGTCCAGGCTAACAAAGTTGCTCGTAGTATGCTAATAACAGAAAGGGGTGTGCATCCATCCGTTGAACAAATCGGCACAAACATACAATCAGCAAAAGATGCGGTGAAGGCTGCCGGGATTACGGCATCTAATCAGGAGATGATTGAGAAGAGAGGAGGAGGTCGCCCAAGAGAGACTTCTACGAGTAGTCAACTTTCGCGTGAGACAACAAAGCAGGAGCAGACGAGTCAATCTGGATGTAAACCTACATCTAACAATTCAGCTCTTCCCAATGGTGTAAAAGAAATGCCATCTGGCAATTACGAGGTCTCGTTGAGCTATCATGGGCAGCGGCGTATAATTGGCACATATATTACTTTGGATGATGCAGTCCAGGCTAACAAAGTTGCTCGTAGTATGCTAATAACAGAAAGGGGTGTGCATCCATCCGTTGAACAAATCGGCACAAACATACAATCGGCAAAAGAGGCTATAAAGGCCTCTGGGATTACGGCATCTAATTTATCTGGTAAGCAAACTAAGAGAGTTGGAAAAGCCAGCAAGGCAAAGGACATTGATTTTAGTTCTGTTGGGATAAAGCTGACAGTCTCTGGGAGCTGGGTAAGTCTTACAAATGCTCTAGCTTCTTGTAATTCCATTGTTTCTGATATACCTGTGTATAATTCTTCATTCCTCAACTCAAGGAGGTTATAGTATGTTACCAAGGCAAGCCACGTAGTATGGGAACATATAGGATGAAAGCCGAGGCAGCTCTTGCCAATGAAGTTTCACGAAACATGCTTGCGGTAACAAGGAGCTCACTCCTCAGTCCAGAAGAAAGTATACAGAATGTCAAGCTAGCAAAAGAGGCTGCGTTGAAGGCTGTATCTGAGATGTGCACTATTGAAGATACCCAAGAGTATGGAACGCTTGCACCTGGTCGTTGGCAAACGGACAAGGTGAGACGAGACTCTTTTGCATCCCCTTTTTTTGCCTTTAATCTTGTGTTTCATACTCACAAATATGTGTATTGGTAGGTATTTGATGAGTGGTTGAGAGATAGGAAAAGCAAGTGGAAGCAACAGCGTCCAAGGGGGGCAACTGAGAAGGAAACATCCGAGAGTATCACTATTGAATGCTCGGAGACGGATTATCATCATACCAAAACCATTTGTTCAACTAGTAGCGCTACAATTGGAGATGATGAGAGTAACGACGCAAATGACAAAAGATTGAAAGATCTATCAATGGTAGAGAAGAAGCAGGGGAAGAAGAAAAAGAGTATGATAGCTACCCTGAATTCCGAGTATTGGAATAGTTTGGGGTTGGCACCAACGGTTATTGAGGAAAAGAAGGCTGAGACGGTGGAGAGGAAGGAAAAGAACAAGATTGTTGTATGTGGTATACTAAAACAGAAGCCAGCTGTAGTCCACCTTCCTCATCATTCCTGCCTTGAAACTGATTCAAACGGCCAGAATAAGATTGCAGATACCCCACTTGATAGAAACGGATATGCAATCAATGAGGAAGGTGCATCAGCCTTCGAGACTCTCTGGGAGAAGCGCACCAGTGCCAATAGCAATAACGAAGAGCTGGAGTATGAGTTTTTCAACGGTGAAAGTAATGATCAAATTGTTGGGCTGAATAGCGTGAGCGTTGTATCATTACAAAACAGAAAGAGGGAGGAAGAGGAGAAGGAGCTACGCTTACGGGAGGCTGATGCTGTTGGAGGGTTACTTAGTTTGAATTTGAATGGTGTTGTATCCAGCAAAGTACCAGGCAAAGGCATAAAGTCCCCAACTGCAAAAGACGTCCTTCGTGGCCGAGGTCAAGCGACAACCAGTCACGAGGGAAACATGAAACTGAGAGATGAAGCACGAAAGTTACGAGGCGATTATCAAGATGGTCTAGAAGGAAGGTCAGAGAAGAAGTATCTATACTCACTTGAGCTTGTAGAGAGAGTTAGATCATACGGTGGACGTTTCTTGGAAAAGAGAGATGATAATCTTTGGTATGAGATGAGTGAAGAGGATACTCGGAAGAAAGCTGCTCAAGGTGAGATATCTTCTTATTGATGTGTAGATCGTCTTTCTCATCTTGCAGATACTTACTTCTATCTTATCATTAAATCATTTCCAGTACTCCGTGAGAAGAAATGGGAATAGTCAATAGTCAACAGAAAAAGTAGAGCAAGTGAGTGGACGGTTGATACAGTTGTATAGAAATCAGATGATCGAAGTGTCATGGTATGGATAGAGACGGAATGAATGTGAACATTGCCACCTAAAGTAATATGTGTTCTTATATCTACATCGAGTTTGTTACATTTAAGCTCCAGCGCAAGTTGTCGATGTGTACAAGCGATCAAGGAAATAGATAGAGTTGAGAGAAGAAGAAAGATGATAGAAGTCTGAGTAAGCGATACTTTTAAACTTGGTATTAATAGTATGTTAGATCTCTACTCAAGACAACGACTTAACATTGGCATATACTTGTCGACCTTTGATTATCTACTATGCTTGTTTCGTCTTGAGATACACTGCTCTACTAGCTGCTCGGCCAAAGGGAGATACCTTGCAACTTCTTCTTCAATTTCAATATTGTGACTCATATCAGATATAGCATCGGATAGGCACGACGAGAACTCTCTATCATCGTCAGAATCACCAACTAATAGCTCTAACATGTCATGAATACCTTCATCTTTAACTTGATCGGCCGTCATATCAACCACAAGACTCTGTTGTGCAATTGATCCGCAGGATACCGCAACACTCTCCAAAAAGCCACGACGAGAAACTGATGATGATGTGTATGATGTTATCTGTGACATACCCAAACGAGTAGTTGTAGAAAAAGAAGATTGTATACTTGACGGACGACTTGTAATGTGTTTATATGATTGATTTTGATTTTGATTAGTAGCAGGTGTAGACGATGATGAAAGAGTGAATGCATTTGATTGGTTGAGTTCAAGAGCAAGGATACCAACGATGAGGAAGTAGTACGAGTACATGATGATTGAATGAATGATAGTAGTAGATTGTGATTGTTTGTTGATTTATGATTATGAGATTATGAGTAAAAGCCTTCATCGTCTATGCTATGCTATGCAGTTTCACATCTTATGCTATGCAATGCAAGATGTGATGAATAACAATGCTGCACGGAGACACATTCCAACAAATTAGCACAGAGATGTCGCATCACAAAAGATACTCGAGGCCTCTACTTGCAATGCAATATACTCTAATTTATCATAAATCATTATCATTCATTCCTTACAACAACCACAACCAATGATGAACGCTTGCTGCTATCTTCTTCGATTCTTATTCAAGAAGATCTCTAGTATCCATTCACATTCAAATGATAAACAACACGAGATACATGATTGGGATACCGTATCATCAGCAGAGAAGAAGCTTGCTGTTATCCTTGAAGCATGTCAACATATCACCGAGTCAAAGTCTACCATTGCTGCTAACAATTGCATATCAAACATTGAAGCTGACTGGGAAACGTTGGATGATTATGAAACAAGTATGAAACGTCAAGCTTGGAAAGTAATCCTGACTTTGAATGGCAAAAAGGAACCTACTTCTTTGACTTTAGCATTAGATGTTGCAAGTCAATTCAATACCAACTGCATCCTTCATGAAGCAATTGAACTCGGTACCGATACACATTTGCTAATACAACTGGCTAATCGATTCCCAATCTTGCTATCACAAATCGATGGCAATGGGAGATATCCTCTCCATGTAGCTTGCCAACATGGAGCATCTAAAGAGTTTGTCAAATTCTGTATTGAATTGAACCCTTCGGCTGTTACCACTACAGATATCGAGGGTAACGATCCTATTCATCTACTTTGTAAAGGTACTTGGAAGGGTTGTTGGGATCATCATAAAGACAAGCAAGCTACTGCAGAGACAGCAAAGTTTGTTGATCACCACATGAGGAGTATCCTCTGGATGCTACACAATGCAGGTATTCCGTCATCTGTCGTATTCGAAGATGAGAAAGGAGTAGGATTGATTGAACATGCTATTGAAGCTCATCTTAGTAAGTTCTTTATCAAGGAACTACAAGACATGATTATAAGTTTCAACGAGGAAAAGATTCGTAAGATGATTGCAAATCGAAATAGATGCATCGAAGATACTCGTCAGTCAAAGAGTAGAAGGCTGAGGCAGAGTAGTAGTCGTCCGTTCATCTAATAGTATAGTATCTTTGGGTTTGTAACATAATATTGTATTGACTATTTATTGATATATTGGTATTGTATCTCTTGTAATTTAACTTGAAAGATAGAGACATGATTCTAAGATATATCGTATGTTTTGTATAGATTATTCGTAGACTTGTGATATGATGGGAGATAATATACTTCATTTGATAAGTAACGATAAAGATCAGCTTTACAATAAGTCTTTATTAGAGACTACTCTAATCTCTTCATACACATCTCACATGAAGTATCTCCTCTTCCGTCTGTGAGGTATCTTTATCCTACTCGACTACTGCAATACGAGAAAGTACTAATAATTAGACTTGAATATCATACTCGATCATTGCTGTAGTTTCTATAGATATCAGGTGTGCTAAGTTTGATGTGTTTCATCTTCCTCCTCAATCTGTGATTCAGATACTTTAGTACTCTGTTTGATATTATACATCTCAACCCACTCATTAACTTCATTCAAGACTTGTTCATAAGCGGCTGCAGCTTGTACATCCCCAGACTCGATAACTTCCATAGCCGTCATCAGAAGTGATTCTCTTACTTGAAGGACAAATAGTATCTGATATGATGATGATTGAATATCATCATCAGTGATTGTAGTAGAAGTATCTTCATCGTTAGACGAGTATCCCTCGTTGTCAAGAGTAGAATCGACTTGAGCTTGTTTCGATCTCATCTTGATATGTTGATATTGATATAGATTGCACACTTAGTTACTCAGACTTGATGATGAATGAGAGTAGAGACTACATCATCTTCCTCTATGTAGTTTCATCAACATCAATATTGCAAGCATAGGACGCGAGACAATTCTCAATCAAGCGAATGGTAGTATCTTGGTTGCCTGAGCAAGATATCAAAGCTGCACAAAGGTTGATTCACGGAGAGACATCTGATTGTTTAAGATGAGAACACGTTGTCAATTGGCCTGATGCTAATGATAAATGCTGCACAGAGCAATGCTGCATAGAGAATGACAGCTAACTCCACTATTCATATCATAATACTATCACTTCTACTCGATCACTTCTCTCTATTTCTCTCAACTACTACACTACTCAATTCATCGTCATCATGGTCTATCCAAAGTCTCAAGCTCTACCTCCAAGCCCCGCCAAGCTAGCCAGGATGTCAAGCAACAATACTACTTCACCGCAAAAGGATGATGACGATACTACTATCATTACATCCAACATATCTCCTCTTCGCATCCAGTATCCTCAAGCTCAAGTAGCGACTACTACTCAAGTAGTATCATTAGGAGATACGGCTGCTCTCAACTTGATTGTTGGAATGATTGACAATTGCACTACAATGATTAGTATGCAAAATGATACTCTCAAGAGTATGCAAGAAGGACATTCTGAGAGTTGTGCACTATTCATCAAGAAGTTTGCCGTACTTGTATCTCATGTCAAGAACCTCGATGATCGTATCACAGCTATTGAAGGACAAACTAATGCGAATACAAATCAGATTACCAAGATCGAACAAGCCATTGATGGAACTGCTGATACTTTGGATATCATTCAGAGTCGTTTAGGTACCACTGCAAGCCGAGTCTCACGCATTGAGAACCTCATCATCCGATCATCAAGCAAGAAGAGAAAGAGAGTTAGCATGTGAATCAATCATGTGAGAGGATACCTCAAAGTCCTTTGTCTATGGAGAGGTTCTTCTTCTCTGATAATATGTATTAGAGTATTAGAATCCTTCTTGTTTGATATTATTCATAGAAATGTAAACATAAAGACGTATCTTAGTCGATAGAATCATCTTGTCTACCTACATGACATACATATTATGATTGATCATTATCAAACTTTCATCTTTATCTATAGTCTCTTCCTATCTCTGTATCACAGACAATTAACACATTAGACTACTTTCTATAAACATACACAATTGATCAATACTAAATGGCTTTACAATTAAGATTAGTTCCTATTACAATCATCCACCGTCTATGAATCAATTGATACTAGCTCAAATCAACACAAGTTGGATGAGAGGTATCCTGAGATACTTGACGCTCAGACGATCACCTCCTTTAATGAACAAACGAGACCATATACACTTTAGACACACATTTCATACACCATTGGCAAACATAATACCCTTCTCTCCATTACACAATCCTTTCTTGGTAGCACTTTCTACCCAATACTGCTTCCTTCCATTAACGATACTCATGCTACTACTCTTAAGTCTCGAACATTCCTCTTTAATCTTATCTGGAATGAAGATACACTGCCTGCAAATAAGATGTAGATCATAAGTAGACATAAAAATTCATTAGATGACATGAGAATAACAATAGAGCAAGCAACATCCTTCTTTAATCTAGTATAGGATACTCACTCGATATGATCTCTCTGAAAACGAAGGTGTGCAGAATAGATCCTTTCAAGAGATCGAGGATATACGGCTGACCTCGGTGCACGTTGATGAAGAGGAACATGCTTACAGAATCGACATCGGAAACCAACAGTGCCATTATAACGAGCAACTCGACTATTGTTCGTCATATAATACGGGGTATCTTTTGATGATACGGCGGCAGCATCCTTGAAAGAATCGACAACAAAGCCTTCCCAGATATCGCGACGAATGAGACTATGAACAGGATTAATGTACTCGTCATCGTCTTTGTCATGTAGGATGAATGAGTCCTTGTTGTCTTGTTGGAAAGATACGCTCTCGACCTGCTTCTTCTCTTCAGTATCTTGATTGACAGCTAACGATTCGAACCGACGAGATGAAGTAGCAGCCATTGCAATTTCATCGGTACATTCCCATACACGATGAGAACTACCCACTGGACACTTACTAAACTTTTTGATTATTAGACGGAGCTTGATATCATGTTTGTCGGTAATATTGATCGATGGTTTGCAACCTGTTGTTGTATCAATCTTGAAACGCTTCTTGGGAGGACCAGTGGCAGTGTAAGATACCTCTGCAAATGATACTTTCATACGCTGCTTTTTCGGTACTGGTGGTGGATGAGTCGATAGAAGACCTCTCTTCTTCATTAGTGGTGTAGTTGTACTCGTATCCATATATTTGGCTGCTTTAAGGAGAAGACCAAGCCGATTGGATGAGAGGTTGTTTGATCTATCGTTGATTTGGGTAAACATGTTGTCCTCGCCTTGTACTAATGAGTGGAGATGTAGGTAGTTGCTGAAAGTATAAATTATGAGGTCCTCCTCTGATTGTGTTATGTTGTATTTGTGCCACGCACTTCTCTGTGCTATGCAGTATTGACGAAGAGAAGCATAGAGCAGTATTAAAGAAGAAAGAGGCCATTATCTCTCTGTCTCTGTGCTGTTTGACTCTGTGCTAGCACAGTGAGGCGGTGAAGTGAAGTGGTGAGGAGAAGTCATCAGACTTGCGACATAATCCTCTATGCAGTTTTGACATTGCATAAGAACCATAGATTTTGTTGTACCCCTGCGAGGAGATTAAGTGGAGTCGACTGCATACCCACACATCATAATTACACACTCATCGCCCATCCATATCTACCCTTGCTTGCCATCAGTGCATCCATATCTCAACTCTCATCGTCGACCACTATCAGTACTACCCTAGAGGTATCCTCTCATATCAACACACAGACACAAGATGACAACAAACTGCGGCACCGATGAGCTATCTTTCAATTTAGATATGCAAGAACGTTTCCAATGGCTCAAGCAGAATGAAAGGACACGGTATATGTGTCCTGATTATACCAATCCATTGCAATACATATCATCAACTGATGGTGATTGGCAAGAGAGATTACAAGGTATCCTGAACGAACGCAAGTACAATGTTACTTGGCTGCACAAATGTGCAGGTGTGCTTGATATTGACAGCACAGTCTTCAGTACTGCCGTCAACATATTCGATCGATACCTATCTACCTTTGTTCCAGCATATGTCAAGAGAGAACTTGCGTTTCTTGAATATGATTTGCAAGCTATTGCATTAGCATCACTCTTTCTTGCCGTGAAATCAATGATGGCGGTCAATGTGATCGAGGTCAATGAAATGCCACATTCACCGATCGGGGATATCATACGCCAGTTCAGGAAATACTATGGCAGTCTTACAAGACAAGTATTCAAAGACAAAGTTGAAACTGCCATATTGATGGCACTGGATTGGAATATCGTCCACACTCCTCCTAGTTCAATTGTTTACGATTTGCTCTGTATTCTTCCACCCCCGTGTGAATATGATGAAGGTCATCAAGAGGCATTTGTGAGATATCAGAACTCTGTTATGCACAATGCTGACAAGCTCACAAGGAGATCTGAATGGAGGGGTGGTTTCATTATCAAGTATCCTCCATCGACGATAGCACTTGCTTCTTTATCGATTGCCCTTCAGAACCAACTTGGCATCGAAGGTATCTCAATCTACCTTGCTTGTAGTGATATTGAGCTGATGAAGAGAGGTATTGATTTCAGCTTTCATGATGAAGATGTACTACGATGCCGCAATGATATGATGCACCACTTCTTTCAGCAGGAGATTCCAGACAAGACAAGCAATAAGGAGGCCTCTCCCGAGAGGGTGTGTAATGATAGCCCAAACACTGTTGTTGCTGCTGAAGTACACAAGCGTCGTCGTACTACCAAGAAGCGCAATAGCTTTGCTGCAAAGTCTGCTTAGACAATTGTGTGTAAACTGTATGTAGATTGTTTGTTTAGCTGTAATATCTAAGTTTTATTTGCCATCAATCGATTATCTTTCAATTGCTGTAGTTTAGATTAGCTTGTATCTAATAGAGGTCACAGTTGCTGTGCTTCTATCATCTGGTTTCTTCTTGCGTTTGATCTTTTCTTTGCTTGTCTATGAGGACGACTATAACACTAGCATGTTTAAGGTAGATCTAGTTGGTTTCAAAGTCCAAAAGTGACTGCAGATATTGCTGCTTCTTTTCACCGTCCTCATTGAGCTTATCCCATTCCCAATACGGTACAGAAACAACCTTCATTCCATCTAGAGCAGCAACCTGCCTGCGCTTTAGAATTGTACTACCAGTCATTTCTCTACCGATGAAGTGAGACGGACCATCAACCTCAACAGCTACTTGTCCATTTACTTCTACTACTGCATCTATCCTATACCCACTCTTCAATAGTACTTCTTCTTGTGGTTGCAGACCCATAGATGATATGATGGATACAACGTCATCTTGTAACTTTGATGGTCTTGGAACTCGTGAGATGAAGGCTTCGTAACATCTCTTCTTAAGTGATGAAGGCAAGCTAATGTCGGATTTTAACTCCTCTTGCAACAATTGCCATTGATGAAGCTGAGTTAACTCTCCCACTGTGAATTCATTCTCCTTCTTCAGACAAGCATTGATAAACTCATCATTGAATACAGATGGTGCATCAACATTTACCACGGCATATGCCCAAGCAATATTTGACAAACCTTGAGCTGTATATTGGTGTAGATTTGCCTTCACTGATGGTACTAATGATGAGAGCAAATGCTCGTCGACTTGTCCGTTTGTAGCATATGACCATAGAAAGTTGGTTGTATCTTGAGGGTTGAATTCATGTTGTCTTTTGATTGCTTCATCTGCTAGTATGTTGAATAGTTGAGGATGTGATTCTCCTGCTTTTGCATAAGCCCAGACTGTATTGGACAAAGCCTGTGGCTTAAAATCATGTAAACTATTAAGTTCAATAATATGATCTGCAACTTTCTTGAACAGATGAGGATGATGTTCTTCTGCATTTACAAATGCCCATAGTATGTTCGAACAATCTTGCTCGTTGAACTTGTCCAATCTCCTCATGACTATATGATTAGCAACTTTCTCGAATATACCTGGATGCTCTTCTCCTGCTTTTGCATATGCCAAAAGTATATTTGACAATTCTTGTGGCTTGAATCTATCGAGGTTGTTAATGTTAAGAGTAACAATAAAGTCTGCAATTCTCATAAATAGTTGATGGTTGCTCACATTTGCGGTAGAGTATGCCCATACCAAGTTGGCAAGTTCCTGTGGCTTGAACTTGCCTAATCCGGGTAATTGAAGTATATGATCAGCCACCATTTCAAATAGTCGAGGATGATGTTCATTCAGTGTAGCAAAAGACCATATGATATTAGCAACTTCCTGAGCTTTGAATTCATTCAGGTTTTCAAGTCCAACAATTGAATCACCCGCTTCCTGAAATAGTGTAGAGTTTGGTACTTTGGCATGTGCGTATGCGTACAACATATTAGAAAGATCTTGTCCGTTGAAGTTGTGTAACTTGGCTGCTTGTTGTGCAAGTACATCAAATATTTCACTACCATCTTCAGTCATAACATGTCTAACCAATCCATTGGCATAAATCAAATTGGATAAATGTCGTTCATCAAACTGATCTAATATTTCCATTGATCGAGATGCAACTGTATTGAATATTAACTCCTTCTTTCTTCCATTTATATCAATGAATCTATCATACATTAACCGATGTGGTGTACCAGATGGAGGAACTCTCATACCTACACTTTTGACAATCTTTGCAAATGCAAGTGCCGTTTGTGCTAAATCTCTGTAACCGAAAGAATGTATCTCTTCCAAGGTATGGTCTAATATATGATCGAGTTGATGATTCATTTGTTCAATGTTTCTTTCACTGCCGAGTAGACGAGGCACGGCACTCCAGAATGCAGATAGGTTACGATCATTTGCATTCGGTAGATAATCATACATCATCTTTACTGCCTCGTCTAATCTTCGACAATCTCGGAATGGTAGATGATGTTTGGTATAATATGATAAATTGCTTCTCTGTGTTATCTGCTGTGCACATCTTATGTCAAACGAGATTTTATCGTTGTTTAATATACTACTGTTTGATGAACGAGAGACATGACTATTCCTCAGAATGAATGGTGATGATGTTGATGTTTTAAAGATATGATACGAAGTTGTTGCATAATTTCTACCTATCTGTATTTGCAACTTCGATGATAATCGACACTGGCGCAGTAGAGACATCATACTATACTTCTACACTGTTTGCAACTAACCACAATGTATAAAGCGCTAATAACAGTACTAACCTATCTCCTTGTCAAACAAAATATATCATAAATCATAAGTTTTTGAGGTCAAGACGTAGACGCACATAATTCTACGGAACCCGGTATATCCCAAAAATATGTCGACTGTCGACAAATTATTACTACTACTAAATCATGGCCTTCTGGCAGAAACATCCTGCGCCGGCACCGGCTGCTGCTCCTTCAATTAGTAGAAATGTACATCTTCAATCATACTTGAATCATCATGTGCTGAAGCCGAGTACAAGAAAGGTATCAAGCGGTAAGTTTTGATGCAAAAATTTCCTTGTGTTGCAATACGTTATGTGTTTGTATAATGTATGTATGTATGTATGTATGTCTATCTACAACTTACCTCGACTTTTCTTTTGTTATCAATACTTAATACTTATGTTCTCGATAATAAATTAATCACAGACGGTACAACATATGATACGGTATTCCAGACCACAAACGGATTCGCTTTAATACTACGAGTGTATCTACCTTTCGATAACAATCGTGCACCATCCATGACATTACATGGTGTTAGAGCATCACATAATTGGTTAGATATACGGATGAAGGTGAGGAATATATCATAAATTATCTCGTATATATTTTGATTTGTTGTGTGAAGAGGAGTTGAGTAAATGATAATGGCGTACGATACATATCTTATGCACTTTACCTCTAATTATGATTTGCAATACCATTAACACAAATAGGTCATTGGCTATCCACCGATAGCAAGTGATCAACAATGGAAAACATCAAAGTTAAAGTTGGGCGATGCTGTGTATGCAGTTATACATCACTTTCAGTTAACTCCACCACAAGTTATGGAAATTACTGATGTCAATTTACGACGATTGCAACAAAGTTTATCTGGTAGTACTTCAAGCAACAATAGTAGTAGTAATAGTAGTAGACAAGCTCAATCGATATCAAGTACACATAATAAGTCGACATTCCCAGCATCAGCATCGGGTGGTTTTCAACAACCACCGCCAACTCATGAGTCGATGCATAGCAATTCTGGATCAACATGTTATCAACAAAGTGCACCAGTTGTAGCACAAAAAGTACATCACGAACCGCCGCCAAATTATGAACAAGTTGCAAATGATGAAGTAAATACATTAATACCACCCATTCCATCCTCATTTCCTGAAATTGATAAAATGTCACTATCAGAAGTGAAACAAGTGGTGGATGATGAGAAAGTCCTGGAAACATTTATTGAAAATACGGCAGCTGTAAAGACTTTGAGAGAGTTGAAACAATCAATAGAAGCATCAAATGTTGATGTTGCTAAATCAAATCTACTTGATCATGAAGAGATTGTAAAAGAAGTATGTGCCGAAGTTGCTACATTAGAACGTGAATTAGATACAAAGATTGAACAATACAAAAAGTTAGATGCTGAACGACTTGAATTGACACATCCACCTGATAAGCAAGAAGCTATTAAGGAATTAAATAAAGCAAAGAAGGATGCATATCGTGAATCAGAAGAGATGGCAGAAGAGTGGGTTGAATCGGGTGAGGGTGGTAATGTTAGTGACTTTGTGAAGAGATTTATGGATGTTAGAATTTTATATCATGCGAGGGCTGCCAAGGCGGAAAGGTTAGAAATGTCTATGTAGGTCAGTTCTAAAGTATGTAGGTGCTTTATATTGAGTAGAAGTACAAAAGAGCTTTAGGCTTTATAATCTATTTGATAAAGAGGGTGAGTTGGTTGAACTTGGCGATTCTCTGGTCAACAAACGTTTATTCACTGGCATGCCGAATGCCGAGTTATGATAAGTATGTCTCATTGAAGAGCAGATATTGTTTGGATATCATTCTTTGGAGTATTAATCAATCATTCCACCATACTTTTACAGCCACATGGGGGCAGATTTCTTGCTCTTAGATTCCGATTTCTGCTGACTGTCAGGCAACGTTTGGCCATCAAGTGGCACCTCAGAGATGTAGGCTTGCTATAGTAGTGCTTGTT
>Ga0075439_10106_pt1 | contig 19252 bp, 15 predicted proteins | sample MintriSingleCell_FD_74264 | JGI IMG/M metagenome (GOLD analysis project Ga0075439, IMG submission 74264) | Marine eukaryotic communities from Monterey Bay, USA to study complex ecological interactions - Minidiscus trioculatus JGI Plate_4_G5... | ecosystem: Environmental > Aquatic > Marine >... | reverse complement strand
GAAGAAGCCTTGTTCTTATTACTGCTGTTGCTGTTCTTCACTACAGAAGGGACAGCAGTAGGACTACCCTCTGATATCGATGGAGGGGGAGAGTTAGAGTCTATACTAGTGACATTTGACGATGAACCATCAGCGGTACTGTCAATCGTTGTCTCATCTCCTTCCTTGGTAGTACTCTTGGTTACACTGACAGTATCCTTGGATATACTGGGGCTACTTATGACAGATAGCTCCTTCATATTCTTGGTGACAACAGCAGTATTACTATTCTTGGTAATACTACTTGTAGTAGATGATGCATCCGTGGCAGGAGTTGTTGATCGGATGGGAATATTTTCTACCGCCACGGCACCCACTGGAGGTTGAGTAGTACTCCCTTCTATACTTGAAGCTGCTGATATTGATAAGTCAGAAGACTTTTTTACCCCTAATATCTTTGTATTCTTACCATTCCATGCATTCTTTGCTGGTGAAGCTGGGGGAAGAGCATTAGGGATGGATTTTTCTTTTGGTTGTGTCTGTGTGGCCGACTTAGACACAGATTTAGTGTCTGAATGTTTTGACGACGACGCCACTGACGCACCTGCTGGGGTAGGCGTTGCAGTGCTAATATCATCTGCAATACTGGGCTTTGTTCCTAATATGCTTGTGTTTTTACCATTCCAAGCCATTGTTTTTTAGATTCAATAAGATATAATATTTATTACTTGTGTATGAGTTGAGTCAATTGTGTGAAGAATGGTGTAGGTGGATGGATACGATGTAGATTATCTTCTGTCAGCACCCTCGATACAATGAATAGGTGTCCAGAGAGAAAATAAACTATATTTGAAGATGCAGCTATCAAGTAAACTTGTATACCTCACAATATTCCTCCACTTGGATATCGTAATCGATTTGTTGCAATGTACACAAGAGATGTGTTCAACTTTCAGGTTCTTTGCAATTTGACAATATAATACTTTGGGCTTGCTTTCTAGATGTATTATTGGTAAATGTAAACAACAGTTTACTCCGGCACCTTTCCTTTGCCGTCGTGTTGAAGTAAAGATGTGGTTGGTGCCTGGTGCGTACTATTGGGTTCTCGACGGTAGACAGAACCACAGCATGTGGTATCTACCAATAGCGTAGGCGTATCGTCTCTATCTAAGTCGAAGTACATACGCTCTAGAATGACATAAAGAATAGTCACAAATCACACGCCATCACGTGAATTACTAATCACGTGACCTGACACGTGAAGTAGCCTCCCACGTCACTCAAGATCATACTTCAAGCGGCCTCAGAGCCCTCATCTTGAACACGTCAACACTCACGTGCCGGAAGAGCTGGAACCAGCAATGAACTATGCACAGAGGATGAATCATTCATCCTCACAATTTTTTGCAGCTCTGCTTCAAAAGCTAGTTTTCCAGTCAATCAATTTTTCCCTATCATTACCATGGTAAGTGCAGATATACTAGCCTCGAAGCAGCGGAATAACGGGGGATTGATCAGGGTGATATGGACTGTGTGTCGTAAAGAATATGCTATATATTTGGCTCCTGTCTACGCCGCTCTAGAGTCTTTCTCTACTGCTAAACACAAAACGATCTCTCTGATCGATGATGAGTTTCTCTCATTCAATTCAAAAAATAAAATTTAAACACACAACACGACACGCTGGTCGTTCTTTAACTGATTCACAGCCAAAACTGGGCACACCGATCCACAGAAATCCACCATATCAGAGTTCAATTCTCTTTGTTCCATGCAAAAGATTGTCACTAACAACCTTTTTTTCTCACCAAATCCACAGATCTCAACAAGCCAAGCAGCTAAACACCTCGCCGCAACATCCGGAGGACGTTCTGTCGCCGGTAGTCTTGGTGTATCAACCCTCTACACCAAGGTCAATCCAACCAACGTCAATCAAGGTGTTGTGTACAGCTTTGGTGAACCTACCTCACCTAAAACATCATCATCTATCCACGCTAAGTTCATCGATAGCAATGATTCCGATCGTCAAAAGATGGCATTCTCCACCAAGGGCGATGCCGTTGGTATTCACTACGTCGCCACCGGAGCCACATCTGAAAGGATTGATTATAGTCTCCTTACCACCCTCGTCTCTGATCCAAATGGAGGACGTCATTCGAAAGTAATCGGCCTCAACTCTAACAACACCACCGAGGCAAAATGTGCCATCCTCAACGATGCCTCCTCCATCACTTCGAACGTATTCGTCCTCGCACCATCAACAACACTTGCCGGCTATCCCAGCGTCGGCAAGGAGGATATCACCAAGGAACATCCAAAATTGGGTCAGTATTGCAAAGAGGATGACGTCACTTATCGCATTGCAATGGTTCCTCTTTGTATGCTCATCACGAAGACCTCCCATCCAGTCCGCGGTAAGGCAAACGAGAACACTATCGGTGCTCTTGAGCAACTCGACGACGAGGGTCACGTCGCCAAGTGGGCTGAACTGTTGCTCTTCCACTATGATGCCAACATCCATGAAACTATCGATAAGAACAAGAAGGAATTGAAGAAGTACCTTCCTCCCTTCCGCCGTGGCAACTACATGCTTATGCTAACCAACGCCGATGGCAAGTCCACTGGTCAGACCATCCGCCACGATCCCATCCCTGTGTCAACCGATGACGATGCATACACCAAGGATGTGGAGGCACTCCAGAAGAAACTCGATCAAGCAACAGCACCAAATGTACCTCCAGGCGTCCCTCTTACCATCCAAACCACTGCAGCAGCATCAGTTATGGACAGTGCCATTCCCAGGAAGGACCGCAACAAGTATTTGGGTACTCTTGGTATGGCTGGAGAACCTATCAACATCGATGATGCCACCGCCGGTAAGTATCACACCAACTACGGTATCCCTTTTCTGTGCATATCACATGCATAATTTCCTACCACTCATATAAGCACATATACTAACACCATTTTCCTTCTCTACACCTCTCATATAACCAAAACAATAGGTGGGGACGACATCGGTGCCCTCAACAACAACGCTATCGTCAAGGCCAAGCTACAACTCAAGTTTGTCCACTTCGATGTCAACACGGGCAATTATGCATTCCTACCCTTCACCAACGCTGGCGATGCTATTATGAGTGCATCCAATGCAAGGACCAAGAACATGCTCATGGCAAGTAGTGTACGCTCATTGGAGAGTACATTGGAAGCCTCTTCCAACCCCTATGACAGCCGTGCCTTGATGCCAATCCTACTCCCAGCTCAGATCGTAAGTATCGCCAACATCTGTTAACCTACTTCCAACTGCATAACCTCACTTGCAATACCCTCTCTCTCAACACCAGGCACTCCTCGCCAACGGATGTTACCGTTCCACTGTCCTTCTTGACTTTAAAGACGCTGAGAAACCGAGTGGAGCAACCCTCGCCTGGCTGGCCACTGACAGTAACAACGTGTCGATTAAGTCAGGAAGTAGCATCAGCGCTGCCGGCAGCAAACGCTTCCTCGAGGACATCTTGGGTCAAACGGAAGAGAAGAAGGTAAGCCCTTACCTGCACACATACTCAATGATCAGAATACTCACACTACTATATCCCTCACTCTGACCACAGTCGTCCATCAGCACTAACATCAACGCCGTCAAGGAGCTCACATCCTTGTCAATGGTCGATCTACTCCTCTGTAACGCTCAAGCCTTTATCAAGCTTTGGATTCAGATTCCTGAAGGCTGCGAGCTGATCCCGTTTGAACTCGACTGTTACTATACTTTGCTGGATCGTATCTCGAAGGCTGACTTTCGCCGTCGTGTCATCGAAGACAATAGTACCAAGATCTTGTACTACATCTTCTCCATGGCAGAACAAGTTAGCGTAGGATGCAGCAAGTTGGGTGACGACATGGGCAACATCCTGGCTCTCAACTCCAACAAGCCTGACGGAGTTAATGTGAAACTCCTGTTTTCCGTCGCCACTACCTTCAAACAGAACATGGCATCCCTCGACGCATTTGTTAGTGGAGCCAGTGCACCCGACACACAGCTCTTCACCAACAGTCCCACCCACCAACACCTTCGTAACATGGAACTCGAGAAGACGGTAGCCTCTCTCGGCCTTCCTGGAGCCCAAAGGCGTAAGTACAAATTGTGTAATTAATCCTCAAACACCTCTCACCAATACCTTCTCACTTCACTCTCAATACAGGTGGCTCTTCTAGCACTGGGCAAGACTCCAAGCGCGGCCGCCACGTCCAGTCGAGCATCCAAGCCTCCCTGGGAACACAGGAAGACACGGAAGGATGCATCAAGTACACCGGACCAGGTCGTATGCCACTCCCTGCCCACCCAGGCCACAACGGATATGTCAAGTACTGTGCACCATTCCTCAAGGAAGGAGCATGGTGTCGCTACAAAGGGCAATGCAAGATGGACCACACTAAGCTTGACGACATGTCCTTGGAGTGTAAGAAACTCTGGTGCGACCTTGTTCGGGAAACCAAGGATATGTCGTTCAATAAGAAACGCGTCAAGTCTGCCGTCTTCTTCTTGGATGAAAAGCCAGCCGCCAACGCCGACAAGAAGTAAGTTGTTGGCTTAGACTTGCCCTTTCCACTAGACCTTTTAGTTCTTGAACATATCAAAGTGATATGTACTCTGAATAGTTTTTCTAGTTAATGACATGCTATTTTAAACACAACGTTAGCATTGACACTTACCTTTCATACTTATTTACCTATCAAACTAATTAGGCAACCAAAGCACACTGTGATTACCTACACCACCAAGCCTATACCAAAATCAGCCATTTCAGCTCATCGGGTGGGAAACACTGAACAGAAGAAGTGCAGGATACCCATCTACTCTAGTACACCTCAACCCAAGTGCACCGAGTCGCCTCGGTATACCATAAAGACTGAGAAGAAGAGGGAGGCAACTGCTCCACAAGAAGCGATATATGCTCCAAATAAGAAAAGAAGGAAAACAAGTCTCCTCTTCAGCAGTAGTATGCCCAAGGCTAAGGCGGATACTGGTTTGAAACATCGTCCGCTACTGAATGCATATCAACAGAAATATCTAGGCGTATCAACATCTGAGGATGTGAAGAATGGTACGTCTTCAATTGAAAATAATTATAATGCAACTGATTATAATGCAACGCATCCTATCGGCAATGGCCAGTCCAACATGCAAAGTTGGAAAAGATTGCTTCCATCCCGAAGTACTCTATATAGAGAAGAGTTTGGAAAGCCAGATACTTCACACTCCTTCACCCAAGAAGCGTGTGGAGAGACTATATTGCACTTCGTCCTCAAGTCAGGATATCTACATGAGGACGACATAACAATAGTGCATAAAGTACATCCACTAGTGGCGCATCTTGACAATATGAGAATCAAGCTCGCCGACTACGATTTCACAAGTATCCGAAATATCAACAAAGATTGGGCGAAACAAAAGAAGATATCTAAACTTAAAGCTCGACAGATGTTAGCATGCCTTTTCCACTACGATTTAGATGTATCCTTACTCATGAGATATCTGGGCAACAACTACACAGCATCTTATAGGGAAGTTGATGAGACGGTATCTATCCTCAAACAACACAAGATATGTGATGATCTAATACAAAGATATATCCGCGTGATGACCATCGGCTGCCCAGCAAAGATGGTCGCAGAGACATCACGAGACAATGTGATGACCTATTTCAGAGGTGGCAACAATCCATCCATTAAGAAGAGCCTACCTCGTGTCATGGATACCATGAATAAAGAAGAGAGAAACAATTTTGTTATCCCTATACCTTCTTGGATTGCAAGGTTCGTACCTCATCTATTCTTCACACCACAACACCTGTTGGAAAAAGAAAATAAGAAAGCACGTCAAATCTTTGATGCAAAGTATAGATACAATGCTGAAAGCAAGTCGGTAAATATGTTCACCTCAACAGCGGAGGGCACAGAATTGCAATGTGATTTTGGTGATACCCTCCTACGTCTCCTCACACGGATTTGGAATCTCCGCATAACATACCCCAATAAAGATATAGTACTACATGCCAATGATGTGAAGAGTTGCTTCAGACAACTCAAACATCATCCTGATGTGATGGGTGCATTTTCATATATCATCGACGAGTATCTATTTTTGCAATGCAGCCTCACTTTTGGTTCAGACTTCAGCCCAGCAAACTGGGAAGTAGTAAGACGAATAGCCGAGAAGTTAGCTGAATCACTGTTCGATGACACTTCACTGATAAGTAAACATAGACAATACCTTGACCGTCTACGATGGAAGAAGGATTTAGGTAAGAAATCAGCCGTCTTTTCTCCTGCAAAAGAAGACGATATCAACCATGGAGTACTCAATGATCAAGGAGAGCCTATTAACACGCCACATGCTTTCTATGTAGACGATGATGTCTATGGAGAGATGTTTGATGTACGGCGTATAGAACAAGCAGTAGCAGCAAGTATCGAAGCAATATTCATACTACTCGGCCCATCGTGTTTGCAATGTCGACAAGATGCAGTCAGCTTTGACAAGATGGAAGAGATGATGATCAACTATCTCAACAGAATACTCGGAAGAATCATTAATACACGTACAATGATGATAGCTACACCAAAAGACTACATCTATTCTACTGTATGCCTACTACGTAGTAGATGGCACAATCGACGACAGACTTTCTTTATAAACGAATTAGAGATACTGGCAGGACAACTAGGCCACATCAGCGAGACAGTCCCATGGTTGAGATTCCTTCTGGCACAGGTGTATACCAGTATTGCACATGGCCTAGGCTGCGCCCAATCACATCTCTATAATACACGCAAACAGTTCCGCGAACTATTGAAAATGATAAAAGCCGATAATGAGTTTCTGAAGGGACATGGCCTGTCCAAAGACAAGTCCTCGAAAGACCAAGACCAGCCCAAGGTCGAAAATGACTGCATTGCAAACAAAAATGGCATAGAGATTGACCAAACCATGGCAAGAACACGACATAGATTATCATTCAATTTATCGAAAACAGCAAAGGAAATGCACCACTGTCGCCTTGCTATCCCATTCAATAGGACGTTGAGAAAGGAACTGAAGCTGATAGAAGCAGCCCTAAGTGATCCAAGCATCGATAAACAACGCCCAATAGCTCACATTATACCCCGCATGCCTAGCGCTATCGGACATAGTGATAGCTGCCTCCGCGCAGCAGGGGGATTCTCAATAGAAATGGGTTTTTACTGGTATATAGAGTGGCCAGAGGAGATACAAAGACGTACCCTAAGGTACGTAAGAGACAACTCCAACAACAACTTAATATCTATCAATGTACTCGAGTATGCTGCCCTTATCATCAACTATTGTGCAGCTACACATTATTACAATACTTATCACAATGATCCTTCCGATCCATACCCCACGGTACTCTTATATGCTGACAATACTACAGCAGAGGCATGGGCGAAGATGAAACAATGCAAAACATCTCTAATAGGTCGCAATTTAGGCCTAATGCAATGCGCTCTAATGTTGAACAACCGTGTGGGTATCAATATTGCCCATGTCACTACAAAAGACAACGTCATTGCCGATAGGATATCACGCATCAAAAAAGAATCTAACTTTATACCTCACTTCGATCAACTTCAACAGGAATTCCCACAGCTGACCTCTTGTCGGCGTTTCCACCCAAGTGCAGAGCTCGTCTCATGCATTATGGACATTTTGTTATCCAAGAAGCAATTCGATCCGCTGGAAGCAAGAAACAAGGTACTAGCAACTCTAGGACAGAACACTATCTAAGATTTGCAAAGCAAATGGATCTCGATGATCCTTGCATGCCTGAGTTACTAATAGATGCACGAAACTTTTTCTTAGCATGCTACCTCGTATCTAATGTACAAGGAGAAACTATATTAGGTAGCACAATACGTCATGCCACCTTACGCCAGTATCTAACTGCCGCGGTTAAACTATTTAACGACAGAAAAATCCCAACATCTTCCTACGACTCTATTAACTATGTTGACATGATACTAAAAGCAGTCAGAGATTACGAAAGAGTACCAAATCGGCGCAATATGATCACCGACGATATGATGGTGTACTTACTTCAACTTGCACAAGCGGACAACAAAGACGGTAGCGTTGCCGCAATAGTCGACTGGATTATCCTAGGACGATACACTGGATTCAGGATGAGCGAATGGGCCCAATCTACACAGACAAAGTATGCAAAGATAGATCACTGGCCGAACCAACCGCCTATGGCTATGATATATACTGACTTTGTCTTCCTAGGAGAAGACCAACGACGTATACACATCAATAAGAATACTACATATGAAGAACTACTAGAATCAGTCGAGTATGTGGAGATACAATGGCGACACCAGAAGAATAAAGACCACGGACAGAAGATTCCCTTTGCACGAGATCGTATCAATAACGATTATTGTCCAGTACTAGCAGCAATCCGCATTGCAATGCGTGTGTTACGGTTAAATGCCCCAAAAGAGGAACCGTTGGCTATCTTCAAACACTATACGAAGGGCAAACTGTTCATCACAGACAATATGGTCCAAAAACTACTCCGTAAAGTAGCACAAAAAGTCATGAACATCAAAGACAAATCAGAATTGCAAAAGTGGTCCACACACTCGATAAGAGTTACTGCTGCCAACCTTCTCCATAGAGAGAAGTTTGCAGATACATTCATCCAGACAAGGTTGCGATGGAAGAGCTTGTCATTCCTGACATACCTCCGAAACACAATATACTCGGCAAGCTTGCATACTTGTGCTCTGCGTATATCAAACTCTAATTTACCACCAAAAGTCGAAAGAGTATACCGCGAAGACGAACCCCACGAACAAGTTACTAGTGCCAACTACACTCTTTCCCCGCCTATTGCAGAACAATAACATAAATCCCAGCTATCACAATATATCTTTACTTATACAATGCACGAGGATACTCCTCCTTTTTTTCTTTTTTCTTTTTTTCATGTTCTCCGCATGATGGGCAGTCCAACGAGACAAGCCGAGCTGACCTCGCCGCACCAAGATGATTATGCTACACAACACATCTAGAATCATCACACATGGGCGGAAGCAACGAGGTCTGTCAGAAGTCCTGACTAGGGGTTGGTACAAAAGTCAAACTAGAGTTTTAGAATTTTGTATGTAACCAACCTAATAGAGAATTTAGTTACAAAACAACACGTGTCTGCATTCTCTCATACCTAGTATCTCATCTCATCACAGGACTACCATCAAGCGAGGATCAAGGCGCGACGTTAGGTTATCTGGACGTAGGAAGATAACACCTTGAGGGCAGGGCACAAATGAGAAAAGATACCCAAATCTGCCCCCGTGCATACTCGCACAACCAATTATATACCAATCACCAAATCACCAATAACCATACCTATCATAGCGGCCTTTGCCTACTTATCATTGTCGTATATGATTAATAAGTTATCTCATATTATCATATAATTGCACGCCTGCACAAAAGAAATGATTTCTCTGGTATTAGCATTGATGTGCACATCACATGTCATTGCATTTCAATTTCAAACAACTATACATCAACACCAACAATATCATACACTATCAACGTCTAGTAGTTTGAAAACTATATCAAAAGAATCAACTGAACTTATTGATGTAGATGATGAAGAAGAGGATGATTCATGGGTACTTCGTCAAATTACATTCTTAGGTTTGACCGCACCCAAAGAAGAAGAAAGTGATGATACAAGTACTGATAAAGATTTAGAATCAAAGAATGTATTAGATGCACGGAATCTATCAGAGTTTCTCATGGAGATAGGAGCGTGTTCAGTATCAATTACTGATTCAGATTTAGATACCGAGAACGAAGAAGCTATCTTTGACGAACCGTCACTTTCATCCACTTGTACAAATGATTTATCTGATATCCAACTAGATGATGATAATAATGAGCAATGGGCAATGACAATACCAGACTATGCCGCTGGACGTAACCTATGGAAACGATGTGATGTATCGGCACATTTTCCACAATCATTAGACGTACCGACAATTATCGATGCTGTCCGATATACATTTCACTGTCCAACAAATCCAAGATATAAAGTTGATAATGTTCCCGACCTTGATTGGATACAACATGTCCAGGAATCTTGGGAGCCAATTGTTACAAAGGCTAGTAAATACGTATTAAGGTTCCCATGGCATACTGATCAAAAGGTCATGAAGGCTTGTCAGGATACTGAAATGATGAAAATGCAAGAGCTGCAACAAGCACAATTTAGTAGTGGCGTGAAGAGAGAGGGAGCTGTTGTGCATTTTGATGGCGACTTTTATGATAGCAGTGATGGTAATAGTAATGAACAAGCCAAGAAGAACAGAGAGTATGTTCAAATTGAACTAGAAGGAGGTATCGCATTTGGAACAGGAGAGCATCCAACTACTCGGCTATGTTTAGATTGGATACGAGATAAGGTTGAAGAACAGTTGGATACTAGTTCTGAGAATAATGACGACGATCTAAACTTTTTAGACTATGGGGCTGGGTCTGGAATTTTAGGTATTGCTGCTGCTGCACTTGTTCGTGACAAATCAAAAGGAACGAGCCGTAAGATACAAACTGTGGGTGTCGAGATTGACGCTGATGCCATCCACATTGCAAATGATAACGCAAAAAAGAACAATGTCGAGATGGTAAACTACTTACCAGACTCGGACTCATTAGATGCTGAAGCTCTCAGTGTTGTAATGAGAGCAATGCAACATAAGCGCAATCAGGGATTGGAAACTTTATCTGACGAGTTGAATGGTCAGATTTATGATCTTTGTGCTGCCAACATACTTGCTGCTCCGTTGGTGAATTTAGCGCCGACGATAGCTTCACTAGTAAAGAGCGGAGGAGAGATTGGTTTGTCGGGAGTGTTGGCTACGCAAGCAGATAACGTTGTCAAAGGATATAGTGAACTATTCGAAGATGTAAAAGTAGCTGGTGAAGATGGTGGTTGGGTATTGATAACAGGGAGGAGAAGATAGTCTAATACAGTTTAGAATATGTCTTAGCTTATTTACTTATATGCTTTCATGAGAGGACGTACATTATCAGGAATCTCTACTCTAATATGCTCTTCTGATAGTAAATAGAACCTTGCAGCCATCTTTCTCAACTTAGTTGATGTATGTTGCATATCATTAACTTTGATGTCTCTCATCATTGCTGTATAATCGTCACCGTGCTTCTTTAAACATTTTATTATATACTTTTGGTCATCAATGGATACAGGCAATGTTCGTTGTGCGTATGTTTTGCCAGGGAGTGTAGTAATTTTATTATTTGATTGACTATCATTATTATTAAGTTGGTCCGACTCTGGAATATCAAACAACTCGATGGCCTTTGAACTATCTGTTGGTTGCTTTATGTAAGCATGTGCAAATGCATCACGAGCATCAATAGTAGAATTTACAGATGTTGCAAGCCCCATTGCAGCCATGTTTTGTGATGGTGATTTCCTTGGATTCCATTGTTTTCGGACACTCTTATCATCGATTTGTACTGGTTTGTGGAATTGATAGTTGCGATTCTATCAAGTAATATAAGTAGTAATAACCGGAAAATATTTGTCAGAGAATTGCCAAGAAAGATCATGATTGTTTACATTTCACAACAAAGCAAGAAACATTTCTCATATTAGAGTATTGAAGTGCACATCTTATGTTCAACACCGATAAACTCACCTTAAGCTTGGTTCGGCCAGTTCTCCCTGCTCTTCTCTTCTTACTCTTCCCGTGGGTTACCATGATGATGTTAAACTTCTATAATAATAATATTAAGTAGTATTGATACTAGCACAAAGAGTTGTACAATACTCTGTAATATAATTTGTGGTCTGTGAATAAAGCAAACAACCGTTTTTCTTCCTCTGCAAGGCCGCCCAAACTGACATTGCATTCAATCAATTAACTCCTCTTGCATAGCAGCGCTGCCTAATATCTCAATGGCCGCCCAAACTGATATTGCAAATCGCATAGCTAAATGTGCTATTGATCACTATGATGATAATATCCCAAGCAATGGCGGTAAACCGCAGATAGGAAGAGAGTGGACAGTTTATGCTGCAATTGTTGCTTGTAAAAATAGTAGTATCAGTATCAATAATAATGATGATGATGATATGTGGGTAGTTAGTTGTGCTACAGGATCAAAGTGTATATCTATACATTCAGTAGTGTCATCATTACCTGCTCCGAACAGTGGAAATATGGATGATGATTCAATATGTCAATGTTACAAAGGAATGTTACTAAAAGATTCACATGCAGAGGCTTTATGTAGACGAGGAATTGTAGCGAGTCTGTGGAATGAGATAGAGAACTATTTACACCAATATACCAACAACAATACTTCTTCTGAAGGAGTTACAAATACTCGACAACTATTAGAAGTTTGCAATAATAATACTGATGGATTAACATTTAAGCTCAAGAGCAACATCACACTACATATGTATATTAGTGATTCGCCCTGTGGAGATGCTACAATATACGAGATTAGAAAGCAACAAGAACCTGAAGAGACTGAACTAAACTTTACAGGGGCAAAACTAATACTGGCTGGTACTAATACGAAGAATGACTCCATAACTTCAATTATATCTTGTTCTGTTGATACCGGAGACAATTCTAAACAATCTACCATCACTCTAGGGAGGGAAGATACACAACAACTAGGTGCACTTAGATTGAAATCATCACGCTCAAATATATCTAATCGATCAACTTCAATGAGTTGCTCTGACAAACTTGTAAGATGGGGCGTATTTGGTTTACAAGGGACATTACTGTCGACATATATCCCTGAACCCATCATTCTATCATCAGTTTGTGTGAGCAAGGATCCTCGTTCAATTGGCAAAGGGAGGATACTAAATGTTAGTCAATTATCAGCTCTTGAACGGGCTTTACCAAAGCGAATAGAAAGTGCTTTACAGAAGAAGCAGAAGAGTCATGACAATAAAGTAGTACCTCCAGTTGTATCGGTGGTCGATACACTATTTGAAAGTTCAAAGTCTGTAGCAGATTACCGATTTGATGGACAAAATAATGAAAGAAAGAGAAAGAAGTTAGATTATTCTGACACTGTTTCAAACAAAAAAGTAAAGACAAAGCATACATCTCCTGACTCACAAACTTTAAAGTCTATTCATAATACACCAAAGCAAGCATCTGCATGTGGAATGAGTATCAATTGGCATCAGACTCATCTGCAAGGACTTAAATCAGGCAACAAACATAATAATGAAGTGGCAACAACAGAGATCACTATAGGCGCCACTGGATTAAAGCGAGGTAAGAAACCTAAACGACCAAAAGATGTCTTAAGATCTGCATCAAGACTGTGTAGGTTCAATCTACTTCAGCGATGTTTAAGATGCACTGATCTTAGCTCTAGTCAGTTTTCTTCAAAAGAAGATACCACTGCAGCTAAAACTTACACTTACATGCAATACAAGCAGAAGTGTAGCAAGTATGCTGGTATAGAATGCTTCCTAGGGCCATTAGCTGGCTACATAAGAAGTGGGAAGGATGACGACTTTCAATTACTACATCTCAACATAGATAAAGCTTCCAAATAAGCCTTGTTTCATTATACAAACACTATTACATTCACTATTTTGACATACCTTTAGTCCATTTCAAACACCCCCTCAGTATAATCGTCATCTTCAAATTCTTCTGTTTGACAATTCACACTTGCACTCGTTAAGGTGGAGTGTTGTGGTGTGTTTGCCTTCTTCCAGGGAGATGTGGGTAGGAAATGAACAGGGTGTACAAGCATCTCTTCTATTGTTGATGATGACGGAGGTGTTAATGAGCATCTTATGAAATCAACTTCCTCAGAAACAGATTGCGCCTTCCTACCATCAAATTCATATTCCAAATCATTACGGAACGCTTCGCGATAAAGCTCAGCTTGATTTGTCCACATTGCTGCTCTTGCTTGATCTGAATAATCATGCCTTGACGGAATCGTTGTAGCATGGACAGTTGTGTCAAAAGATACCTTCCTCCGCCTTTGCATTGAGGATGTAGATGAAAGATTATCAAAGGAAGGCAATCCAGACGTCATGCTCGAATAAGAAGCTGACTCGAGTGATGTTGAGCTTGCAGTATCTTTCCTTGATAAACGGCGAGTTCCAAACTTTGGTGGGGAAGGCGTTTGACATCTACTTGTATCATTTGAGGAGAGGAGCTTTGACCATGCGGAGGAGAGCTCGAATTCATTTAAGTCTGGCTTAAGCTCTGTGGTATACTTGATAGATTGTCGTAACAATATTATATTGTCTTCATCACAATCAATACTGTCTTTTTGGTTTTGTTGTTGTTCTAAGGAGCTTGCTTTCTCCGGTAGAGATGTGGAGATTATCTTGTCTTGCTTGTTGCTACTTTGTTGCTGTTCTATGTAGCTTGCTTTCTCGGGTGTTGATGAGATTATCTGGTTGTTATCTACATTGAAATGACCAGGGTTCATCGATGATGTTCCCAACCTATGTAGATATCTCTCCCTTACTTTATTGCAAGTACTTGATTCGTCATCAACACTCCGTCTTTGCATATCAGGATGATAGCTAGAAGTTCTAGAGAGGAGTTGAGATTTAGATGCACATGTTGCAAGTGTTTTAGATGCACTATTTCCATTGCAGTGTTGTCGCCGCCGCGGCGTTGAGAAATCCTGCCACCCTCTACTACCCATCTAATCTATCAGTAGTACTTAATGGGGGTTATATTATCACAATCGCCATCATAGGTAAGCTTGCTATCGATAGATGTGTTTAGTTCTTTTAGGTATGTATGCATGACGATTCATTTTTTTTTACAGCTCAGGCATGAGAATCTTCTAGGATGTGAAGAAATTTAGGATGACGTGGATTTGTAGGCCAGAGTGTAGGTACATAAGAGTTGATAGGTAGTATGGATAAGATAGGCTTATAGAGTCGGATATGATGGCTCTTGACTGACTTTCTATGCTAAACAGATTACCCTCTCAGTTGTTTGTGAATTCGTACTTGCTTCCACAAATCACAAAGTCAGACTAATATACCCAAATCAACCACCCAAAGCTCGATGACTTAGTACCTTCAACCATCCAACAGCTCAACAATGGGTACCTCTGTATTCATAGTATTCGCAAGGCCCTGCCATGCTGGATCCCCATTCCTCGACAATACACCAGTAGTGGAAGGATATTGACATACGTTTGGAGTCGCATCACCAGTAACCAATAGCTTTGCCCAAAAAGAGAAGGTTTGAGATATTTCATCCTCTACTTCTTTACTCATATACCATAATATTGTCTAAGGAGATACAATGTTGGTAAGTGTACGTATACTTGAACCTTCTTCTCAGAGGTATGTTCACACACACATAGAGATTGTCGATTTTCACTTACCTCATTAGAGAATCTCTTGGCAATAACACATCGAAGTAATCTGCTCCGATTCGGCTCATCTCCATACAATACGTCTACTGCATTATCTTGCCTTTGACCACCAGCAGCACCATCTTCATTATTATCAACCAGACCAACGACACCTACAGCATTTTGATTCTCATTATTATTATCAATCCCATCAGCGAGTTGTCTCATATTAAACGGTTGTGGCGGATTGAGTACTCTCCGTTCTGGATTGCGTGGTTTGGTAAAGAGAAATCCATTACCATTACATCCAGTACAAAAATATACTCCATTATACTCTGGATCACCTGAATTTGTAACTTTCACTCTTCTTGGAAGACCTAACATTGGTATTTGAACAAATGGCCCAGTCCCTTCTCTTTGCCCTATTCCCTCTATTTGTTCTTGTGCTCTTAACATCTTCATTGCAGATCTAAGTAGTCTACCATGTACAAGTCTATGTGTCCTTTGCTCCGCGGATCGATTTGTCAGTTGCCGAAATCTATCACAGGTGGAACCCGTATGAATGAGTGAAGAGCAATCAATGAACTCAAATATTCTTAACAGTACATCATCCACAGCCAAATGTTGTAAGAATGAATACCTTCGACGACGTAATGCAGATGAGGGAGATAGTGGATGGTTGGTATCAGTTGTAGGTATATTATTTAATAGTATGCTCTTCTTTGTTGTTGTTGTTGTAATATCGTTAGAAGATATCACTTTATTTTTTGTATCCTCTCCATCTTCTTCACTGTCCATCAAATGTTGATTTTCCAAGGTTACAGTTCTCCTATGTGCCTGAACGGTAAATAGAATAGACGTATTAATTTATGTACATAAAACAAATACAATATATATTTACAATGCATATAATTCATATAACATACCTCGCCAAGTTTATCAAATGCATTCAAGAACTCTCTATACTCTGAAGTTTGTTGGAGAGCAACAATGTCATCACGAGGTACTGCCATAAGCCATCGTCCACAACGTTCTAAATACCCAATGTTGCTAGATCTTGGTGTCAATACTGGTAACTGTTGATTATGTTCTAGACTACCCACTACTGTATCAACAATATTATGATTAATAATATCATTATCAGATAAAGATTCGGCTTCGGAATGATCAGCCGCTGCCGCCGCGATACTAATATCCATTTGCGACATATTGACACCACTATACACTCTGATAATAAGCGAGGACACAGAGTTATATTATACTATAAATCTCAATACCATATTCGATATCAAGAAATAAAGGCGGTCGGTGAAATGATTTTTTGAGGAAACGTTGATTTCTGTTTATTCTTACCTGGAAGATATGTTTGTTTCCAAGATAATCTCTACGATCCGTACGAGATCGTGATCTATAGTACAGTATCGGGGATGTCCTAGTGTATGTAGGTAATATGCACACAACATATCTAGTTGTTTAATGTTTATAACGATGCAAGCATGTATCATCTCATATTCCATTTATAGCTTCAGCAACATCATTCATAGCAAGACTCTTGCTTTGGATGTCTGCTTCTTCTTCTTCTCCACTGCTGCTTTCTTTATCGTCATCATCTACAATGAAATTGCCAAATTTATCCAACTTTGGCTCGTCTTCATCAGAATAATACCCCTCATACTCATCATCGATTGGTGGGAGCTCTCCCATTGCTCCTCTTCCATACGCTGGTAGTTCCTCCTCTTCCCTTTCTTCTTCTGATCCCTCTTCATTGTTATCATCATCACTATCTCTATTATTTCCCCAATCTCTATTCTTTTTTCTTCCAGCAAGATGACCAACTCCAGCTTTCCCTCCATTATCTTCTACCTTCTTCAACCATTCATTTTGTCTTCGTATTACTTCATCTGCATCACTACTTGTTCTATATAACTCTAATACTTCTTCATTGATCTTAATAAACTCTTTACCCCATCCAAATTCATCCAATACTACTTTGGCAGCATCAACCTTGCCACAAATATATAACGTTGCCGCTGCTGCCTCGGCACAACTCAATTTAGATGGTTTGCCATAGTTGACAGTATTGGCAGCAACTAGAAATGGTAGTAGACGATGATGACCAGCACGCATCTGTTTGAAAGGTATTTCAGCTAATCTTGCCCATGAACAATCAATAACACTTAGACCCAGCTCTTCTAGTATTGATCGATCGGCAGGTGAAACAGATGTGGTACCATTGGGTGATAATACTAATCCTCGAAATGGTTGTTTCAACGGCATCGTCCTAAAGACTCCTCGTCGTGCTAATCTTGCACCAGTACACCGTTTGGGATCGCATTGAGCAAAGTCCCACATGCGCAATTGTAATCCTTTGAGATGTTTTGATTTGACATCCTCCTCCATACCGACTGGTTTACATATCAAACCATTCATATCAATACCACCATCATCATATGTATGAATATTATTATTTTTATTCCCTCTTTGTCGACCTTTGTGATTATTTTTGTAATTATTACTTGACTTATTGCGAGGCATGATAAACGATATAGTTGATGGATGAAGTGTAATGTTGGATACCTATGATTGTGGCTAATAATCTCTAATAATATACTATAACACTGCAACCCAAAGGGCGATAAAACCTAATCAGTGACTTTATCGATGTATGTAACGATTTATTGCAATGTAACACAGCAATACTGGCCTCCAAACTCCGACTCGCCTCAATCAATGTGGGTGCTGCGAATTGGGAGGATACCGGAACCACTACCAATTGAAAGATGTTAAAATCTGAGCTATGAGTATGTAGATGACTATCCACGATATATAATATACCTCAATGATTCTCTCTATCAATCGACTGATACCAATTGGCAGATTCGTGTTGTTAGTAGATATCAGTATAAAAATAAATTCATCATTTCTTTAGTCAAAAAGTCCATTTGTTATCATAGTGTACTTGTTGTACAAGCAACCTTATTTCATACTTGTACTGTTATCCAATTCACCGAATACCCAAGCTCTTGATAGGCTGTCTTTATAGTTTGATTATTGATTCAATTTAACAATGACTGAATCATTATCTACTCCTAATACCGAAACACCAAAGAAGGAGGAAGAAGTTGCAACACCAACATCCTCTGCGTCAATATTATCTCAAATAAAATCAACATCCTCAACAATTTTGTCTCGAGTAAAATCATATGAACCAACTTTCGAGTTACCAGATGGTATTGAACATCATTTTGAGGCATATGCAATAAAATCTCTGTTAGGATTTACATTTGGTGCCGCATCCGGTCTATTACTATTTAGAACAAATAAAGGAAGAAATGCCTTAGCGGGGGGCTTATTTGGATTGGGGGCGGCTACAGGGAGTTTTATAGAAAGAGTAGTTGGTAATGGTGATCCTGCCATTCCATCATTTGATCTCCCTGATATATCCAAATGGACTAAAAAGGATTAAAGTGTCGTCACATTATGGAAATTATATTTTGAGTGCTTGGATTCCATTGAAGAAGTGTTAATGTTTAGCAGATGTAAGAGATGAGATTTTATCATGAGAATATATATGGATACACTCATTATGAAATAGAATGTTGGTAGGATACGGCTTATTGTGATATCTAATGGGGAAGAAGAAGACTCATAACTTGTGTCTAACAAAATATATGTACAAAGAAGAACACTTTTAACATGTGTTAATACAAGCTCTATATCTACTATGCCTCTAGAACTATCTTGACATCAAATGACTCCAGGTAATGATTCGAGACTGTCATACTCTGGCGATTCACCTCTTCTGAGTCGGAATATCCAGCTGACCAATCATCT
>Ga0075439_10386_pt1 | contig 19267 bp, 18 predicted proteins | sample MintriSingleCell_FD_74264 | JGI IMG/M metagenome (GOLD analysis project Ga0075439, IMG submission 74264) | Marine eukaryotic communities from Monterey Bay, USA to study complex ecological interactions - Minidiscus trioculatus JGI Plate_4_G5... | ecosystem: Environmental > Aquatic > Marine >... | reverse complement strand
AGCACAACTTTCTAAAAACTTTATATATGTACGGACAAATTAAAAAAACAACCCCAACACCACCAACCCAAAACTATGACCGTCCATTAACCAAATACAAATCCTACAATACATACACAACACACAAATACAATACACACACAACATACAACATAAACGTACCAAATCATTAGCCGCCATAGCCTTTTTAATATCCTTAGTAGGTGATCGTCGTGGTGGTGGTTTCGGACGGCCCTTCTTCTTACCGAAACCACTGCTAGATTCATTATCTCCTTGATTAGCTGCCAATTTAGTAGAGGTAGTTGACGAGGTAGTGCTGGTGTTTGGTTGTAAGGAGGTGATGGTGGTTGTTGTTGTTGGTGTTGAACTAATTTGTGGTGTACCAACATTTTGAGTATTAATATTACGTGTTGTGATATGAGTTAGTGGATTAAATTGAAATCCACCAACTAAGGGTGTAATATTGGTATTAGTTGTGGATAGCAGTAGGAGACATGCAGTTGCTAGTCTCATGATTATATATTGTTTGTTTGGTTGATTGTGGTGGTTTGTTGGTGATGTTTTGGATCTTTTTTTTATGGTGCACCTTAGTAGGTTTTTATTGCAATGTATTTGCTCGACTTAGAAAACGCCAAATCACAGTCTATACCAAAGATTAGCACTCTGACTACCGATGTATCAATAATATAACTCTTTGTGGATTTTTACTACAGTATATATCGTTTTAACTCACTTGATCACTTTGTCTTTCAATCAACAAACATGACGATTTAAGATATGGTACGTCGTTAGCGGAGTACTAATTCAGAAGAGCCTTATGTACGATACCCCCTTTGCCTAAGCAAATCCCAGCCGCCCACACTTATTATCTATTTGCTGAGGTACTTTCATTCATATTGATACAGAAGATATATAGATGATTTGATATCCCAACACTATCTTTGTATTGATGCCGCAACTTGCCGTCATTCTTGATCGATGCTGTCGACATCGATTTAGAATAGTAGATGATCGATTGACAACACTCTCATGTTGTTGGTGAATGATTCAACAAACATGATACATATAGAGTAGTAGTAGAGATAGGGGGAGAGAGAAGTAGGTTATTGAGGTAGAAGGTCACTTGGTAGTGGTCTTTTTAGATTGTGAACTAACTGGCGATGAAACGATCTTTTTTCCAACTCAATAATTGATACGACGATACGACCATCATCTACTAATGCCATCCAATTCTCTTCTTATAAACACTCCTAAGATCACAGAGAATATATAGATTTGATATACTGCAAATTACAGAACGATCAGCACGAGTGATTTTAGACAGACTAATAGACATCACAAAAACCAACACATAAAAAATGGAGAACAACAATGCCACAGCCACAAATTCTTCTACCACTACCCCAACTCCTCCACCTGAACAACAGCCATACACTGCATTCGATGCAGGAGATACAGTAATCCTCCATTCCCTAATCCAATCAACACATGTTAATGGTCGTCGGGGCATTATCCATTCCTATCCAAAAGTTACTTTAGCAGACATTCAAAATCCATTAGTAAATGATCCTAATCCGAATGAACCACGTTGTATGGTCCGATTGTTACCCGAAACTACTACCTCCTCCACCTCTAATAACAATTCTTCAAACTCTAATGCTAACAACTCTAATAACAACGTCGATCCATATACACTACCCGAAACTACCACACCATTCAATATTGCACAACAATGTATATCCATCAAGACCAAAAATATGACATTGGATTATAAATCGGGCAGTGAAGTAAAGTTATTTGGTTTGGTTGGTGCTAAGCATTATAATGGACGGGTTGCTACGATTGTTAGTTATAGGTACGTTTTGAGTTTTCTTTTTGTGTATATTGTTGTTTATTATGTGTGTATCATAGAGTTTGGTTTTGTGTGGCAAAGAATATGCGCAACTAATTTATATGAGAGATATTGTACTCGTTGATATTTGACGACACACATTGCCTATATGCAAATGTATATGAGATAAGGAACTTTGTTTAGATATCTGGGTTGTGTATATGGATTTTGAAATCCTGGGGCTATCTCTGCATTTCATTTTTGTGTATATGATATGCACTTTTTTATACCCTGAAAAATGTCACTAACATTCTAATACCTTTCCCCCTCCGTGCACCTTTCCTCTCTTACAGGGTTGTCAAGAAGAATGGTAAACGTGAACCACGCTACCTAGTCGAGGTACCCACCAACACAGATGATTACAAGAAGGATGACGGCGACGATACAATCTCAAATGTCAAACAAATACTCGTATCACCCAAGAATGTCATTCATCTGCCTGGTCAAAAACCACCACCGGTACCTGTCTTAGATCAACGTTTAATCTTTACAGGGCCAATGAAGTCTATTATCAAGGTATTAAACCAATCTGTCCATAAGATACCATCTCCTTCTGATATATTCGAAATGCGAGGGTTTAATCTATTGTCGGATGAGGATATATCCGATCCAGGCGCAGATATGGCCCACGCAATGGCAATGAATAATGGTAACGTACCTGCTGAACAACAGGCTGAATTGGAACAACGTGGTATTGAAATGGCATTAATGGCAAAGCAATGGGGTAAGATACAGATGCGTTCGTACAAGTGTAGGGCTGAAGCTATTAACACACCGCTTTACATTGATGACGACAATACTGCAGAGGAGGAGGACGAGGGTAATAACCATTTACCACCGTCCTATCAACGTTTACAATCAATATGTCCATCCATGGGACGTATTCACAAGATATGTTTCAATCCAAAGTGTTACAAAGTCATTCAAAATCCAACATCGAAACAATCCAAAATGAAACGCTGTACGAAGTGCAATGCCGTGGCATATTGCAATAGAGAATGTGCAATTGAAGCATGGGATTACCATCGTAAGGTATGCAAGGTGATACAGAATGATAATGTCAAGTTTGCTGATTATGTTACATTATCATCACCAAAGCGGGAAGAGGTTGTGGCAACACAACGTATGGTACGATTGTGTGTTAATCGGATTGCTAGTTTGGAGGATAGTGATGGTCACTTCACTGACAAGTCTGCTGCTGATGCTGATGATGACAACTCCAATAACAACAACACGGCCAAGTTAGTATATGATGTAATGACACAGTTAGGTCCTGATATTACCAACAAGATATTAATGATGGTTGAGAATCCACCACCTCAAAACCGAGAGGCTACGGTAGCTGTTGCTTTTAATAGTTTGGGTGCTGATCCCATCTACAGCAGTAAGGACATTCAGTTATTTGCCAATATACATGATTGTTCGGTCACATATCAACAGCAGCAAGTGACTAAGAAGGATGAGGGTAAAGAAGTTGAGGCCGAGAAGAAGGGTGCCACTTACTCTGATATTGTTACACTTGAGCCAAATGATGAGCCTCTCCCAGGCGGTGGTAACATTATGGGAAATGTGCCCGAAGATGTACAAGAAGGTTTCATGAACTTTATGAATGGTTTAGTTCCCGGAGGTTTGAATGGAGGTATGAATGGAGCACCAGATGATGGCAACAACAACGGTGGTAATGGACTAGGAGGGGCGCAAGTCTTGGGCGGAGGTATGATGGATGGACAAGGAGGTGCTCAGTTCTTCATGCCGCCAATGGGTGGAGGAATGATGGGAGGAGGAGGACCGATGGATGCTAATGGTGTCATGGGAATGATGGGCGGGGCAGCTGGAGTAAATATAATGATGGGTGGTCCTGCGGGAGGTGGTGCTCAGCAATTCTTCATGCCAGGGCAAGGAGCGGTGCCTCCTGCTAATGCTAATGGGGTACCCCTTGACAATGACGACGATATACCCGAGATGGGTGAGGAAGTACCGCTTAACGAGGGTGGGGATGGGGCTCAGCAAGCTGATGCTCAGGCTGGTGCCAACCCAAATGATGAAGGCAATGACAATGCAGCCAATCCAGCCAATGTAGCCAATGGCAATGCCGCTGGAGGAGTACCCCTGCCACTTGCCAACTTTCTCCAACATGTATTACAAGAGACTGGAGTGATGCCGCCGCCCGCCGGCAACAACAACAATGAGGATAATGGTGACGATGCTGATGATGACGATGAGGAGGATGATGACCAACCACAGGTGGAGGATGTTGCCGATAACAATCCAAATCAACAGCCACAGCCTCAACCGCAACCAAATCAAGGAAACTTTCATGGAATGTTTGGTGGTGCACATGTTCATGTGGCTCAGGTTAATGCAAATGATGCTGGGGCTCCGCCAATGCCTCCGCCTGGGGCATTCTTCCAAGGTAAGAAGTAGGAACTTTTTGTGCATATCATATGTTCATATCTGATGATGACTCGCTCACTTACTTTTTCTGTGGAAACAAGTGCCGGGAATGCCAGTCGGTGTCCAAGTTGCTGTAGCTCAAGCCGGAATAGGTATGGATGGTGCTGATGATGAAGGAGGAATGGGTGGATTGCCACCACAGGTTGCTGGACTGGCTGGACTACAACAGTGGATGGGAGATGATCAAGTGAATAATGGGAACCAAGAAGATGAAATCGAGGAAGGTGAAATGGAGATTGAAGATTAGATTGAACCAACTAAGCTTAGGTACTCTATGTTCTAAAGATATGTCTATACATCAGCTTATGAGGCCGGCAGGTACCTAGCTACAAAAGATACGGCAAGACGTGCTCAATAACAATATCAGCTCCACAATTGACACAGCAATGTTTCCGATGATAGTTGATTGTTCTCCTTAGGATGAAAGTATGCCATTTTAGAATAATGACTATCCTCTTCACAATATGATAATCTGTGCTTCACTGCTAATAAGACAATCCAGCCACTCTATACATATCTCCACCTATATAACATTTACGACGTTACCAAACCTCACCGACTCAATCTCCAACCTCATAAAAAACTTACCCGTTTCATCGCCATAGTTCGCAATTACCATTTCAAAAACATTTTTTCTACCAACCAGAAGGCCGCCGCTACTAACCTCCTCTTCCTCCCTCTACTACTATTAAACTCTATCATGTTTGTCAAATCACATTGCACGTCGATTATCTCTTTCTATAATATCTAAATCGGCATCATTGCAGAGAACATCAGCGGTATCCTACACACAACAACAATCAACGTCATTATCTACAGTACCACTAACCTACATGTCATCATCCAGTGAGGAACAAACATCAGTAGTTGATACATGTCGTGAGAAAGATTGCTAAATCATTAGAGACTGATGATGTAAAAGTTTTAGGCACGTCGTTGCAATGTGCTTGTTATCTATTGCAATAAAAAATTGACATATATGATGTGTCTAACTTTTCTGTCGAGATATAATATCTGGTATTGGATATCAAACTACAATACAAGGAGCATATGATGATCCAAATGGTAGTCATATATCAATTGAGGTAACGTCAGTACTATTTGAGGGGGAATATCGTCAGCGATTGGCTTTAAGGCATAATAAAACGAGGTGATGTTAAAGTTAAATCAGCTTTAAGTATTAGATAGTCTTATTGGGTATCAGTACAGTAATTCAAACATTATTCAAACAGTAGTTAGAGCAAACAAGAGGGGTCGTCAGTCAGTGATATCAGTTCATCTACCACTCCTCAGTATCGGGAGAGTCAGATGAATCATCTTCGTCTTCGTCTTCATCCCAAGAATCATAATCTTCATCGTCACCAGAATCCTCATCTTCATCAATTGCTCGATCATTTGCTTGAGGAGGTTTCTCTTCAATCATCACATACTGGTACTCATCAACATCATCAGAAGTAGTAGTTGTCACGGGCTTTTCAGACAAGAGTGTCATATCAGTTGTACTAAATGAACGACGACCTATTGAAGAAGTAGAAGAGAAGAGGATTGGATTAGACATGAAACAGAGGGGAAAGATAGATATGATCATTTGCAAATCAAAATTAACATACCGCGGCTTCGGCGACGGCGGCGACGAGAACGATTACGGCGGCTCCTTCTGTTTCTACTTCTTCTTCTACGGCGGCGTCTGTTCCTACTTCGCCTGTTTCTACGACGACGACGTCTGTTTCTACTGCGGTTGTTTTCAACTTCGGTTGAAATCATTTCCATATCAGTTTGATCAACAGAGGTCTCTTCGTCATCTTCATGGTTAACGTGCTTTGACACGGCATTAAATGCAGCGTCTTGGAAGTTTTCAATTGGCTGGGCTACGGCACGGAGAGATGGTTTCTGTATGTACAGAGTAGTTTTAGTATGGGCAAGAGAGTGTTAGTTGTCGAGGTACTTCGAATTTGAATATCAAATAACACATCTTATGCACACATGATATGCTCATACTACTTACATCAGAGAGAACACCGGGTACTACAGCAAGTACTGCCAATGTTGCGGAAGCTAAAAGTGGTAATTTCATATTGTATTAGTTGGTTATTATCGAATGTTGATTGAGGAATGTAAAGTTGTTTTCAATTTGATCAGGTTTTGTAATTTATGAGATGAAGAATTTGGTGCTGTGTGGTTGCAAAGCAAGATCATACTCTTAGTACAAGGCTTGGGCATTTGTATTATGATTATATGTAAATGCTATGGTGAGTGGTAGGTTTAATGCTTGAGTAATGTGGTCCACTTTGTAGAAAATCAAAATCGACTCAAAGTCAATAATAATAACACAAACACATCTACTACTCAAAGAGTATCAACCTACATCTAAGCAGAACAACCATACAAATATTATCATGAATCTATCACTCTTTGCTTCAGCTACTTTGATTCTTATATCTTCATCTATGCCTGGCGTCTTTTCGGCGGAGGTGAGCATATCATATGTGTTATTATTTTGTGCATATCATATGTGTTATTATTTTGTGCATATCATATGTACTTTTCGTATCAAATGTTCACATATCAACTCACACTTTCTACTCTCTATTTATACTTCATATAGCCATCTCTTCGTGGCATTACCCACTCTATCGAGAACTTCAACGATGCATCAAATTTTGTGCCAACTTCTAACTATCTCTATGAGGAGGAGGAAGACAGCTATGCCGATGTTGATATGGAATTGATTGGCAAAGGAAAGGGAGGTGGAGGTGGTGGTGGAAAGAAGAAGGGAGGAGGAGGAAAGAAGAAGAAGAAAGGCGGAAGGAGTGGCGGAGGCAAGAAGAGATCCAACAAACGGTCTAACAAACGCTCCAATCGAAGATCTAGACGCCGTTCTTCTTCCAGCTCAAGGTCAAGCCGATCAAGTCGATCTAGCTCTTCTTCTACCTCAAGTGATAGACGTAGCTTCCGTTCTGGCCTATGTGGAAGAAGTATGCGTGATAGTGATAGAGAATTGTGTAACCGTCTTGAGGATGAGTTCTGTAGAACAAGCTCCCAGCGTCGTAGTTCCTTCTGTCGTAACCTTGGAATCAACTTTAGTACCCAGTAAATCCTGTTCGTATGGTATCCCTCAAGAGTATGTAGTTATCTGATATGTCAAAAGGAGACTACAATGTGAATCTAAATAGGAAATTAGTAATTATAATGTGTTGTTATGTATCTTCTGTAAAAAGTCTCCACTTGGATCTGCTTTCCTTGGTCTATTAATTCTCTCCCACTCTTTGTAGTCAACTTGGTTTACCGTAACTTCAAATCTCTCTTTATTCCATACTGGAAAGTTATACTCTCCGTCACTCAAACAATCTTTCATCTCATCATACAACATGGTATCGAATTGATTCCGCTTTTTCAAGATTTCTAAAGTGTTGTTTTTGATCTCTAATGGGAACCTCTCATTCAGATAATGACTTTCTGGCTCACACCAGGGTGAATGTAACCTTTGAGAGATGCCCGACACTCCTCCAAAGAAGCGTTCCAAAGCATCTACATACTTTTCATCTTGAAGCATTTCCGTAATGATAACCACATTGTACCTCTTTAACTTCTTCCTTGCAGCCTCGTACTGTTGATACCATGGTACCTTATGTTGTTGTTTACCTGTCATCATTTCTTCTTTTGAAATTGAGTCTAACAATCGATTATTGAACGGGCAAGATAATCCCGACATCCATTGAATGTAACATTCTGTTGCACATGTGGTCATATAGAATTCAAAGAGACCTTCACCTTTCATTTCTTCCTTTGCTTTGTGTACTATCCAACCACATCTTTCTTTGCCGTTACTTTCTTTCTTGCATATCTTTTCACGTTTGCTGACTGCACAGAGGAACGACCGCTTTCCATCAAGTAGCCTCCCATCATTCATGCTCCAACTCTCTAGTGACCGTGCATTCTCTACAGTGGGTATGAATGAGGAGTTATTCATTACTTGCTGGCAGTTCCACCGACCCTCATCTTTAGTAGGTGACGAGTCAAAAGGCACGGATATGAGGCATGCATGATCAAGCAAAGAATAGGTAACACAAAAGATTGGCATGGCAGGATTACTTACATTTGAAGTGGCTAATCGATCTAGATACAGGTTCTCGCATATGAGTCACATAGAATGTATCTTGTTTTGAGCCAGGCTCTTCTGCCACCGTAAACTCTTCAGCTTTGAATTGAAGTCCATGATGAGCAGCAATTTTTTGGAGATATCGTTTCAGATTAGTACCCCCTGCCTTCCTTGAATGATAAAAGTATAGACGCTTGAATTTTGTGGTACTTGACCAATTACCATTTGGCAGTGCTAATTGAAAATGAGGTTTGCATACCGGTGATGGTACCTCTTCTTCTTCATCTTCTGCCGACTTGGTCGACTCCATACTATTGTTAAATCTTCTCTTGAACTCAATAGGTAGTTTATAACAACATGGAAATGTCACCTGAGTATGATTCAATTGTATAGTTTCATTCCGTTCAAATCGAGTACTATCCCATGACGGGATATTGTCTACTACTCCTTCATCCTCGAAACAATCTGATATCTCGTGATAAAGTTGTATATCCAATTTATTCAATACTGTTAAACGTTTATAAGTTGAAATGTCGATTGTTAAGGGTATACGCTCATTGGCATAATGAGATTCAGAATGACACCAAGGATGATATCTAGTTCCATCTATGCCGGGAACGTTACCAAAGAATCTTTCCATTGCTTGAACATACTGCTTATCTTTTAACTTCTCCATTATTATAATTGCATTATACTTGAATAATTTATTCTTTGCAACTTGATATTGTTGTGTCATTGGTACCTCTTGACGTATTGGGTATGAGTTTGGACCAGGATGTTTTGGAGTAGGCCACCATGGGCAAGAGCCGGCAAACCATTGGCAATAGCAGTTCACTGCACATTTTCCCATTCTAAAGTGCTTATTGATCTTTGGTTTTGATGTACTATTTGTAATTTGTGTAGAGCACCATGATTCATCAAAGCCGAATTGCTTATCCCAGTTGGTTATTGATTGTGCATTTTGTTTTGATGGTATGAATGTTCTATTCTTTACTAGTTGGTTACAATCCCATCTTCCTTCATCTATGTGCATAGGATAGATAGAGAATAGATATGTTAGTTTGTGATAGGTGTTACAATACTTAAGTGCACAATAATACAGCATCTCTTACATTTGAAACTGCTTATCGATCGAGAGACAGGTTCTCGCATATGTGTGACATAGAATGTTGCCTCGTCATTTGTCGAAGGCTCCTCTGCCATCTCGTATTCGATCACTTTGAATTGCAAGCCATGATTTTTTGCAACCTTTTCAAAATATCTTCGTAGATTGGTACCCTAGATGTGTATAAGAAGTTGTTGTACAATGCAGCATACACATAGCATGTACATTTAAGCATTATGATGTGTATAAGTAAGAAGTTGGTGCATATATAACATCATACTTGAAAAACGAGCACATCATATGCACACTTTTTATAACAACTTAACTTACCCCAGCTTTCCGGACATGATAAAAGTACAATCGTTTAAACCTCGTAGTACTTGACCAGTTACCATCTGATAATGCCAATTTAAAATGTGGTTTACATGCCGGAGATATTATACTACCACTCTTTTCCATACTTGCAATACTACTAATCTGCTCATCAAAAACTGAAGTTGCCCAAGATGGAATATTAATCTCCTTAATATTTGTTATAAAGTATTGATTTAATCCGAGTTTAGTGTAGACTAACCAAGTCAATAGTATGCATAGTGTTATAATGATTGCAAGTAGTGATAGTAGTTGTGTTCGTAGGGTATATAGACGTGGTCGAGAGGAGGTCATTGTTTTGTGTAGGATATGTATGGTGTATGGTATCTTTAAATATCTAACAAACCACAATAGTATGTAGATATCACGAAACCTTCACTATTCGAAAGAGGATTAAATACTACCGATCTGTTCACTTTATCCTTGGTATACTGAAAGCATTGTTGTCATATAAATGCCCTATTGCAAGCAGTACGCAGTGGCGATGTGAGATTACTTGCTCAGACGGTTTGCTCGCCATTTAAAACGGTATATTCCCTCGTAGTAATTCGTGTGCTCCAATAGGACGGCGATAGCATCAGAACAAAAGCACCTCATATATCGAGGATGAAGGAGATATATCAGTTCTTAATGTTCTTTTGAATAGTGAAGGTCTCGTGTTGCCAATATCAATACTCAGGTCACACCAAACTAATTGACTTGCAAAAAAGTGCACTACTTTATTACTACGATTGGTATCTGCTACCGACATAGTCAATAGAGTTGTATATATGCTCTTCAATCAGTGGTAATATCGTCGGGCATATATCCTAACACGGGTTCTATCACAATTGTAAAAAAGTACACATCTTGTGTATACTCCTAATACGGGTTCATATATTTGGTAATCATGAAAATACCATTACCATCCAAACTGCGGGCATTTGTTAAGTCAGTAAAACGTACATCATCGAGCATAGATGAAGAAGAGACCAAACAGCCAGAAGAAGAAAACGAGACGTTGAAGATTCAACACGAAAAACAGCTAGAGAAGATAGAAGAGAAGAAAATTCAACATGAACAGTTTTTAAAACAGTTAAAAGCTGCAGAAGAACTGATAGTCCCTCCAATCTATGTCAACATTATAGACGAAAACGGTGAGGTATTGCAATTAAAAACAACAAAGAATGAGGGAACTTCCCGCATATTTGATACATATGCAGACCATCAAGGTACACAGTTTCTACTCAGCCGAATTATGTACGAGTTTAGATTTAATGGGAATATGGTGCCAGTTGGCGCTACTTTTGATAGTTTTGGTATCGATAACAATGCAATTATATACGTCACAACTAAAGTACCAAGCAGATCATATTTCTATAATAGAATGTACCCCAACATCCCAGTATATGTCACAAATCACCCCCGTTGCTTTATCGATGATCAAATTCAAGTGAAAATTGATGGGAGATATATTATTAGCGCTGTAGCTGACTATTTGGATAAGGGTACTGGTCTATTTATCATAGTAACATCTCGTGATGGTGATAAGTTACAACAATGTGGCACAGATGAGTTTATCAAAATCATACAGAATTATTACTCGGACATAAATGGATATACAATTGATATGGTAGTGTCCATGCAAAGATTAGTATCGAAGTATGAAGATCAAGTGGAGAGTTTGGATACAGATCAAAGTCTAGATGAACCAAACGCCATAATGCTACGAATAATTAAGATTAAACTACAAATACATCGATTATTGAACTATATAAACAAATGCAACAAACAAGAAGGGAAAAGAGTAGACCTGTTTAGTTATTATACGAAAAAGCTTGGGAAGGTGTTATCATCATTATCCGATAAGATGAAGAGGCATAAATCAAACCCATCAATTCATAAAGTGAACAAACCATTATTTGAATCAGAAGAAGTAGTCCGTGCCAAACGCTGGCTAAATAATGACAGAGCTCTAGAATATTCTTGGGAAAGGGGGACTATCATATCATATGAAGAGTATGAGGATATTGATGGATACGGGCCGTGTCGAGTTTACAGTGTGAAGTTTGACGATGGTGAATGTCATTCAGATATTGAGGACTATCATGTGATACCAGACGAAAATTACACAAATAAATCTTGGGATAGTATCGGAATTAGCCGCGTATATGACAATGACTCGTTGGATCCGTGGGCAAGGGAAGTAGGCTGGTATACAGTAGAACTTGATGGGGTAGAGGAGCCATTTGTCTATCTGACGAATGCTATTAGAGCGGTCAATTTAAATGCTGCGCCCGGACAGCAAAACCCACGAAAGATGATTTATCAAACAGAGCATGGTATGTTGCAATCAATCGACAGATTATCAGACCCTATCATGCGGCGAATTGGCCGGATTCTTATACAGCTCGAGGATTCTATCTCTGGAGTGAAAAGCGGGTTTATTTGGAAAATGGCATACGGACAATGGAATGATCGCCATACTACCCAAATGAGAGATAGTGTATACAATTTTGCTTTATTGCAACAAAGCAAAACATTTGGCTCTGTAAGTACATTGCTTCTTTTTGCAGTAAGTATGTATCATTATCTTACACACAGTCTTTTGCTATTTATAGTACGGATCAATCAATATCGACCAAGTTTGCCGCTTCTTTATTAGCTCTGAAGGATGCCTTGATACCTTTTTGCTTAAAGTGCCCGTTTTCCGAGAAGGCTACGATTCTACTGTACCCTCAAAACATGAGACTCCTCTGGGGCGTCAAGTGGATCCACCAGAGATGATGATGAAATATCTAATGATGAATCAACCTGAAGATTCAGGTGAATTCGTGTCGATCAAGTTTGTATATGGTACGGAAACAGAGAGGTATACCGTGTCATCATATGCGCCGTTCAAAGAACTCCTTACAAGATATGCAGATAATAAGGGCACATCGGTCAAGTCACTCCGAATCAAACACAAGAATAGACTGCTATTCTTAAGCAATATTGGAAAGAAGACACCCGAGGAATTAGGCATCAGGATGCATGGTGACACGTTGGATATAGGATTAGCGCAATCCCCACCAACTGAAACAACAACTAATGAACAATCCAAGCAACAGTCATCTCCCAAAGGCAAGAATAGTAAGAAGAAGAAGCACAAAAAGAGTAAGAAGAAGAGGGCACAGCCTCTGGTTATTCTAAAGACAGAGGTAGAGCTGAAAGTCGAACATTCCAAGTTGCTTGGGAAGGTATACGAAGAGGCCGAACCTCAATTCAGAGACATACGACAACGACTCAATGCCTTAAACTTGGAGCGGACAAAGCCAAAGCAGAGAATCTCGTCACCGTCTAAAGCAAAACCTGTGGAAGTAGTAGACAATCCTCCCAGTGACGGGAAGCTTGGTGGCAAGGCAGGCAGAACACAGTTCATCATTCAAGTAGGCGAGGTATCCAATCTATACAAGACGACTAAACAATCATCAGCCGGCCTTGGTAGTGGTAGAAGACAAGATGATACTCTGATTGACTTACACGGCTTGACAGCCGAAGAGGCAATATATAGACTTGACAAGCATCTACCCGACTGGATAGAAACTGCAATGAAGGGAACATATCCATTTGTCATTCCAGTCAAGATTGTTTGTGGTGGAGGTAGTCAGATCTTAGCCGAGGTAGTTGAGAATTGGATTAGACAGAATGATAATGTGGCCAATGCACCCAAGAATATGTACTCTTGAGTATGGCTATGATGACTGGTTATAAATGCATCCATTAATTACTTTATAACACTAGGGGGTCCAGCCCTAGGCTGATGTGACATGCGAAGTTTCTGAATACCGTATCCAATATCAGCCAATTCTATCGGCGACAGACAGACCATCAAACTGAAAAAAATCGCCATCCCCTTATTCCACCCGACGTCCACTCCCTCATTGTTTGGCACGAATATCTCGTCCTACACTATAGTTTAATTAGATTCTGCGATCGTCATGTTATCACGCATCCCCGGGGTGATAACATGACGATCGCGGAATTGCAATTTAGTGTATACCCCTAGCGATACACACATCATACCTCCGAACAGAAAACCCAAATTTATACCTCAACCACCAAAGAGGAAGAGGGGTAGACTATCCAAAAAGGCTAGAGGAGATGGAAATAAGAAGAGGTCAAATAATGATATTAAGGCTACCAAGGTTGCCCTTGGTATTGACCCGTCATCTAAAGGGGATCAACAAGTACACTCTGCCATAATCAAAATGCTCCCGAATACAAGTACATTTAGAATGAAGATTAGATCCCCAAATAAGGAGGCAGTAAAGCAGGATAATGTTCAACTGAGAGGACAAGTTACCAGTCTAATCAAATCTGGATATGAGAAGGAAGATGCTAATACTAAACTTAAGGCAGAATTAAGTGATGTTAGCGCCAAGTACAGAGAAGTGCTGGTATTACTAAGAAAGGAGAAGGAAGCATCTAATACCATTATTGCTAATGCAATGAAAGAGAGTGATGAGATGATGGAGGAAGCTGCTATGGTTATGGAAGAGGCAGATGACAAGGCTCGGCGTACGGAGGAGGCTATACTTGACATGAAGTATAAGTGTAATGAGGAGAAGAGGAAAGTTAGAGGTACCACCTCCACATTGAGCCGAGATGCTTCTGATAAGCATAAGGCTGCAATGGATAAAGTAAGGGAGGACCATGATGTAGTCATGAGGGCAAATCAGGAGAGATATGATCTAGAAGGTACGTTTGTATCTTTTGTGTGTGATTTAGTTTTAGTATTGGTACCCTTGTCACTATATCTAACATACTGCCATTCCTCCCTTCTTGTGCAATCCAATTGCCATAGGTGAAGTGGAAGAAGAAGCTCGAGGATGTCCAGAAGAAGATCCTCGTTGAAAGAGAGAAGTGGGAGAAGAAGCTTACTGCAGAGAAGCAGAGGGTGGGGCGTTTACTGGTCAAAGCAAATGATGATAGGCAAGTTCACCACAGACTCATGCAGCAGCAGATTGATAAGTCTAAAGAGAAAGAAGAGGACTTGCAGTTAATCATTACTGGTCTAGAAGATGCCAAAGAAGCAGCTGTAACAGAGAGAACAGCCGCCAAGCGAGAGACCAAGGAAGCGATTTGACTGCGGGAGCATTGGAAGGAGCATGCTCGTAAGAGACAGGCTATGGTTAAGTTAGAGCAGGAGAAGAGGAAAGAGGCTCAGGATCAGTTAATACGCATGTCCAAAGAGACAGTGAAGCTGCAGAACATGATTGCCAAGTATGAAGCACTATTGAAAGATACAACGTCGGATAAGGCGAAGATAATGAAGAAGGAGTTTGACGTGGGGAGAGGAGGTAGTAGGAGGTGGCCAGTGTGGGTGGTGCAGTTTGTATGCGAGCTGCTTGTGTGTGGCACATTACCCAGGACCATCAGGAATAATCTTGTCATCATGTACCGAACCATGTATGATAAAGAGACATCTATCGAGGTGCTGAGCCTAAGCTTTATCAGGGAATGCCGTACTATTGTTCAAGTGGTTGGGGAGACTGTCACAGCTATCAAGCTTGGGCAAGCGGAGAAGTGGGATCAACTGTGGACTGATGCAACCTCAAGGCGTCAGATATCCTTTCAGACTTTGATAATTGGTATGTTGGGTGATGATGACATTGTAGATCCATTTGTGGTTTCGTCTAGATATCTCGGGTACTCTACTCACTACTGACACATGCAATGCTGCTCAAAAAGTGCGCCGCCTCCTCGTTGAAGATATACCTGATGGTGCATTTGAGATGGACTGCATGAATCATCTCCGTAATGTGTGGATTGGTAACATGGAGAAGGAGTTGACCAAGTCGTTGAATCAACTCTTGCGTGTTAGTCTTGATGAGATTGACCCCAGGCTCCGAGTTTCGACATCTTGTAGTGCTTTGTTTCGAGCTGGATGGAAAGAGTTTTGCCTCAATGCCAACTATGCCAAGGGTCACGGCGCTCTCTTCGGATCCTTCATGAAGGAGAAACATCCCGGCGCTCTTCTCCTACACGTTGAACGTGCTTCTGGGTCTAGACAAGATCTATGCACCGAAGGCGCACTTCCGTTCTACATGAACTACGAGTACTATCTCGAGTTCTTAGATCATATGCTCCGCAAGAAGATCAAGGATGATAAAGCAAGTATCCTTCAGCTGAACTTGTTTGTTGCACTATCATCGGAGGAAATGATTGCTTTGATTCGCTTGCTATCCATCATTCACTTGTCTATTGTTGTGCCTTTCCGTTGGCTAGCAGGTAAAACTCATGAGCTAGCCGATCATAACTGGGGGCCTGTATCGATGGGTCATGTCTTGGATACACTCGATAAGAAGTTGCAAGAGATCCAGCAAGACCCCAAGCTCATTCTTGACGAGACGTTTATGATGAGTATGTTCGATGAGTACCGCCAGAAGTTACCGCCCTTTGATGATTATTGGGAGCTATTGTACAAAAAACGCCTTATGTCTGTTGTTGCTCGTCACACTGGTGCTAGAGTGGCGTATCTTGCTCAAGTACGGAAGGAGTTGTTCCATCCTACACGTCAAACAGATAAAGATACGACGGATCAAGTCATCGCATTAGGTGAAATTGCAGTAGGTAGGTTGTTGACTGAGTTGCACAACCCAAAGAAGGCAACACATAGATATCTATCATCATCTAATTCTCCTGTGTGTTGGAAGAATGTCTCCGATGATGTGAAGAAGTTGTTATATGGCCGTAAAGCTACCAACGATGAAGCCGAGAGTGCATTGGGTAGTGCTACTCACGAGATACAAAAGGCTGGACGTATCGACATACCAAATGCTGCTGCTGTTAGTGATGTCAGACGTAATAGAATCTTCCACAGGTCAACTTCAGACAAAGAAAAGGATGGTATGTTTCATTGCTTTGAAGATGTATTGCAAGAATGTATCATGCGAGTTGGTATGAAAGATGCACCAAATACCAGAGTCACAAACAACGAGCAACTGGAAGAACAACTCAAAGTGAAACAAAAGAAGATGGAGTTAGCAAAGGAGAAGAATATGGAGTCAGCTACAGAGAGTTATATTGATGCACTATATTACATTGCCATGTATGGCTCCGATAAATGTGCTCGAGATCTGAAGACAGTGGAAGAGATATTGAAACGATTACCGAGTGATGCTCAGAGGTATGTTTTTCTAAAAGAGAATATTACAATATATGTTAAGGGATTTGGATGGGATGAGTACAAGCATGCATGGTCAAAGAATGGTAGGAGTATACAGTGAAGGAGCTGGCAGCCCATTTGAAGTTTATTATCAAAGATGTGAAGACGAAGAGGTTAGAAATTCCAAAAGAGCCGAAGGTAGAGATACCTCAACGTGTCAGCACGGCTATACTTGGTACTATGAACAATGCCACCAAGTCATTAGACGAGAAGTACTTTGACAATGAAGATAAGTTCAAGGCTGACTGTGTTAAGCTTAGGAGCGAGAGGGAGGCAAGAGGAGAAGGTAGTATATATGCAGAGATGCAACCGTTCGTTCGTCCTACATTGCCCGAACTTGTCGGTAAGAGAATCGATTTCTATGAGGCACTTGATATACCAGATACAACTGAAAAGAGTGGATATAGGAGAGAATGTTATTGGCATCAGGGTGAGGTTTTAAGTGTAGTGCATAGCAGACAGCCAAAAGTGAATGTACTATGGGATAAGATTGATCTATTGCCGGGATACGACGAAGGTCAGGTAAAGGGAGAGTGTAAGTTACTGCCGTCATTATACAATAAGCAGAAGGAAGGCGCTTGGAGAATGGATATTGATATAGAAGTGGGAGATGAAGTTGAATCTAATAGTAATGATGAAGACGAGAGTGAAAGTGAAGACGAGAGTGAAGAAGAGAGTGAAAGCGAAAGTGAAATGTCGTTTGATAGTGATGATAACTCAAATTAAGACATAAATGTAACAGTTATGAACACATTAGACACAAGATAACACATGAGAGAGTGATTATGAGTATCCTAGTACATTATATGTCACCAACATGCAAAATAAGGGGCCAGTAGATGCCGATATACCATGATTTATACGAGGATACCGACTAAGATACCAAGGATACCGTCCGAATCAAAGGAGTCGCACTTTATGCCCACCAACGGGAGGGAAGAGGTCGATATTTTTCAAAAAAAATTTAGAGATATCATGAGGAGAGGTAGCTAAGTAGATGGGAACACTCAGAAATGGATTTGTTGCCATTTGAAAATCTGACCTTTATAGGGCTGGACCCCCTAATAACACGTAATCATATAGCTATATTAGACCCTTCTACTCGATACTGAGGCACACTGGAAATTTGTGCACAAGATGTCACTTTTGTAAGATCACTTACTGATATTATGAGACCTTCACCACTGAAAAGAGCATTAATAAAGGATCTAATGAGTGCATTTGCAATAGTAATAATAACACATCATGTCATTGATGGAGATGTATCACCCTCTCATCTCATTAGATCTAGTGACTTCTCTATCTTACAAGTGGAATGTCTTAAAGTAGTTTTCAACTCATGACCATGAAAACTCTCTTTTGCAAAAGTTTGTGAGTTCATACCAAGTACTATGTATGGGGCGACGATAGCATTGGAATTAAAGCAGTTCGTATACCGAGAACACAGTCTTTAGATCAGTTTCTAGTGATGAATCGATTAATGGAGGTCTTGTGTTGCTAGTATCAATTCTCAGGTCACACCAGGCTTGCAAAAAACACATCTTGTGCACCTTTACTTTAAGTAATAATTGCAATTGGTATCAGAATAGGTCAGCTCGTATACTAACGACCAATAATATATCAGTATCTAATTGACGTTCTTTAAATGTTGGTAGTATCAATAAGTATATCTAGACCAAACTAAACTCGTTAGTGATATTGCAAACAAAAAAAGTATACATCTTGTGCACCTTCCTAATATTATACCCCAAGATATCAAAAGGAGTACCCATACTATCGATAGAGTTATTAAATCAGTCGTTTGATCAGAGTATATTCATCTTTAGGTAGTGGTAGTCCGCCGGTACGATCAAACAACTTGCCACTTTACTTCTATAAAGTATATCTCAAAACTAAAATATGTCTATTGCAGACGAAAGCCTCGGTAGTGATATTCCTGTGGTGAGATTTGTCGATGATAATACCAAAGAAACAATCAGCATAACATTAGTAAACAATGATACTAAAGAAGAAGAATGTGTATGTATTGTCGATAGACATCAAACACATATCATGGAGATGGTACAAGAGTTAATTGATAGGAATGAAATAAAGACGAATGAGGTTTGTCCTCAATTTACTTATAATGGACAAGTAATTGTACCTGACGATATCTTC
>Ga0075439_10073_pt1 | contig 19282 bp, 18 predicted proteins | sample MintriSingleCell_FD_74264 | JGI IMG/M metagenome (GOLD analysis project Ga0075439, IMG submission 74264) | Marine eukaryotic communities from Monterey Bay, USA to study complex ecological interactions - Minidiscus trioculatus JGI Plate_4_G5... | ecosystem: Environmental > Aquatic > Marine >... | reverse complement strand
CGATATGAAATCATTATTTCCTGAATACTTTGACAATATTGATTCAATTACTGATGAGATATTTTCATTGTATCAATTAGAGGAGGTACCAATTGATGAATTGGAATGGTCATCATCTAGTTTCTCAAGTTCAGGTGCCGTTATTCCCGATCCAGCACAATCGAGTGTTGACGTCGTGCCGGTATCAATCTACTCTATCCAGTTCTTAGAAGTTGATTCCAAGTTCAATGTTATTAATCAAGATTCGTCATATGTTCGGGGTATTGATTTTGAGAATGGTGCCGTGTTTAATTACACAAGTATTTTGTCAAAACCATTGGCACAGACGATGGGTGTTGTGCCCGGAGGAATGAATATGGTACTAAGAGGAGTTACCGCTGCTGGTGAACCTGTTCGGAATGTTTTTACTATTACATATACGAATGATTGTGGTATTCAAACGTTTGAGGAGGGTGATGCCATTGGTTGGGTTGTCTTTGTAAGTTATATGTCATTTCTCTTGTTGAGATCATTTATCACGAGATATCTTCTAACCAACTTAAATATATCACATTCAAACTTTAGGAGAACTTTGTACCGGCCACTGTGGAAATGTGTGGAAGGAAAGCGACACCACCGCCAACACCTGGTAAACCTAACACACCAAGACCCTCTCCTCCTAGTTATGACGGAGGCGGAGGATATTGGAGTGGCAGTAGCAAGGGTAGTAAGACAAAGTCTGGTAAGGGTTCGAAGTCATCCAAGTCGTCCAAGGGTGGCAAAGTTAGTAAGTCATACTTTAAGAGCACTGAGGATGGATCGTCTTGGATGGGTCCTAGGAGTAGTCCTGATTATCGGACACAAAGCGAGCCAGTCCGTCGTCGCCGACGTCGAGGTCTTAATCTTGCCCCTCGTACCGAAAAATATGATTTTACGAATGACGAGGATAGCAAATTGGAGAGACGGAGTTTAGGGAGATAAGTAATGTGAGGTGTTTTGCTTGACGAGTGTGGCTGCGATGCTTTATATCACAAGTCACTATCCAACTCGTCAAAAGGCATTAACACCTTCATAGAATTCAAGGCCCATGTTGAACAGAAAAGTCTATGAAATGAGTCTCAGTTTTGTAGCTAATAGGAATTTCGAGCCAAACAGTGACGGCTTGGGGATTTGTGTATTGTTTTAGTGTTGTTATGATCTACGGTTGCAATGTGTAGAAGCTATGTAGTGAATCTATAATCATATTAAAACCAAAGATTGTACTGCATTGAATGTATATATTGTTCATACTTATGTATGTGGCTATGCCAATTACCGCAGGGCACACAAGTACAAGTACATACCTGTTGGAGTTGAGCCTTTCTTGCGACAGTCTCATTTTGCAGACACCTCACTCTCATAGTTTTGAGGAGCCATATCACTACGGAGGGTGAATACTTTGACCGCCATATACTAAGCAGTGACAATATAGCGAGATGAGAATAAAGGGTAATTGTCAAGAGGAGGGAATATACTGCGATATTGGGGTGGCGGCAGCAGTTAAAAGGCGGCATAGACATAGATTGAACAACTCATCAATAGAAAAATATTATGGTGATCGTATCAAAAGAAGGTATACTATCATGAATCTACCACAATATAGACTCGGTATAATATTACAAGCTGCTATACTATTAATTGCAATTACAAAAATATCAGTGGTTGTTGTTGCACAGGAGGAGATATCAACGTCATCTTTTCCTACACCAAAGATAACAAATAATAACGAAGATCAATCGATATCACCAATATCACCTAGTACAACATTGGCCCCATTTCTACCAGTGACAAATGCACCAATAGTTAGCAAAGCGCCAATGACTGCAAGTCCTACTATATCTCCATCATTGCCTCCAGCTCCATTGGTAAGCTTTATTGATTGGTTTCTATTTATGCTATGACACATGATATGCATAAAATTTGCAAAATTACTATCTATATTCAATCTAACAATATCCTCTATTCTCTCTATGATACAATAAAAAAGGTTCCTACAACATCACCTACAGAACAGCCAAGTTATAGTCCATCAATATCACATCGTCCATCCTATTCGCCATCATACAGTCCAACAAATTTCCCAACAGCAACACAACAACCTACGGACTTTCCATCAGTCTCGGGAGCACCATCTTTCCCACCCAGGTATGTTGTTTCGTATGTGTAATATGTATATATAGTCATTGCATAATCTTGAAGATATGATTGTTCATTGTTTTAGTTGTTTTATACATCTGATAATATTATGTGATCCTCTAATCCTAAAATCTGAATCATGTCTTTCTTTCTCTTTCTCTCTCCTTTTCAATTGCAGTACATCAACACCAACAGTATCACCCACACCAATACCAACCTATTCACCAGTTCCAGCACCATCGGGAGCACCATCCAACTTCAATGAAACATCAGTTATACGAAATTGTGAACAAATATTAGAAGTAGAAGCACCAGAAGTATTTACAGATGTACAAACGGGTATATATCAATTATTAATGGAAAGTTATACTGCCAACTTTGGGTATGAGATAACTGCACCACAGATTGTTACTACTAGTTTAGTACTTGATCAAGATTTAGCTGGTGGTAGAAGGAGAAAGAATAATAATAATAATAAGAAGGAGCCAGTTAGAAGAAGAAATTTATTGAGAAAATTATTCAATAAACAAGATGATCGTAATCTTCAAACAACAATTACAAAGAATTTATTAGTCATTACCTTTACAATGGAATATACAAGTCGATATGGATATGATGTGGAAGATTATCCAAGTCAATTCCAGAATTATATTAATAGTAATCTGGAACAAGTAACAGATGACATGGCACAGCGGTTCTTACCAGTACTTGAAGCTCAGAATGTTATTGTGTATAAACCAAAGGAACCGACTGAACCGCCCACGACTTTCGGGGAACCAAGTTCGGCACCTACATTGTTATTCGCTCCTAGTGAATCTCCATCACAGGTTCCATCGATATCACGACAGCCAGCTACACCTCCACCATCTCCACCAAGTGGTAGTGGAGATCAAACTAATTTCATAGTTGGATTAGCAGCTGGATTAGGTGGAGCGGCGTTAATTATTTGTTTCCTAATATGGAATATGAGGAGGAAGAATCTTAAGAAAGAGGAAAATCGCCGTGCAGCTCGGAATGAGGAATCGTTACGCCAACAGGCTATAGAAATGGAACCACAGATATCCAACTTAGATGAAGGGTTTGAGGTATCGGCCGGTGAGAGTGGACTTAGTGAACAGGGAGGAGGGCTGAGTAGACAAAACACACAAGATTCCGGAGATATAGAGAGAACAACAAGTCCAGCAGGTATAGATACTGTGGGTAATTCGATATTCTCAAATCCAAGTATGGTAAGCGGAGGAGGATCATTCTCATCCAAGTCAGCTGACGATTATCCCGAAGGATCAGGCGTGCAATTAAACACCTTACAAGATGAATTTGACAATTATAAGAATCAAGACTTGGAATATATGCGTAACGGTGTCGAGGAATCAGTCTATGGAGCCGAGGGTATGATGAGTTTGGCCATGACGCGTGCATTAATGGATGACGAAGAAGTAGATATAAACCCATCATGGGGTGGAGCTGAGGATCCAGAAAGTATAGAGGCAAATGCTTTATGTGAAACGAATGATTGGTTGAGGAAGAATGAACACTCAACATTAGATGAAAGGTTAGTTGATTGTGTCTTGGTGGTTTTTCATTGTGTTTGAATGCTGGAAGATCTTCCTTTTACTAATCATTCTTCTTCTGTCTCGTTTATAGAAACATTTTCTTTCAAGAATTACTTAATAGAATGGTTATAACAGTCCGACGGGGTATGATAAACCCATCTGATGGTACCCGAGCAATACATTGCTGTGCTGCCATGCTGGGGTTACAACTCGAGAAGGACTTACCGAATAGTGTACTACTTGTTCATGGTATGAGAAAAACAAACGATCTGTCATTAGGACGGTCGTATTTGGTAGAAGCGTTTAAATCATTTGGAGATATAGAAGGTGCTGCAATTGCCCCCAGCAATAAAGGATTTGGTTTTGTACGATTCGTTAGTCCAAAGTCAGTAGAACGTGCATTAGAAAGATTTAGAATATCAGAGATTGAAGTGCAGGATGTATCTGTGATGATTAAATCACTCAAGGGAGAGGTTCCTTCAGCTTAAGTGTGAACAGTAGAAGTATAATTGAGTATATGTTTTGTGGAGATTAGTGGTCTTCGTCTTGTCTGTAATAGTATGTAGAGAGATAAATCGCTATTGTAAGAAAGCTAAACTGAGATGTTAAATGATTACAACAACTAGTGGCAGTCGAATTGGGTTTCGTCAGATAATAGACGTCAGATGTGAGGTTCACTCCACTCACAACATCTTCAATTAAGTTTAAGCAGAAGCTAGTTTTATTCATTACTAGAGGTTAGTGTTGCTCTTACTCCTTTCATTTGTTGTCGAACTGATTGGGGTACACCTTTACGCCGTCGTACACCTGGTCGAGTTATATATACTTCAAGATCACCACCAAGTGAAGCGAGATCGTCGCCTCCATTGATTGATTCTGTAATATCTCTGCTTGTGTAATCAACTTTCGAAGCCTCTAATGTATCTTTGGCACTCTCATCACCTCCATTAGTTGGATGCCTTTCTATTTCGACAAGGACTGCTCCTGACACTAAACGATTGGCTCGTCCACTATTGGCGTTGCTCGCATTTATAACAATTGTTGATGAGTCTTCATCATTCTCTTTATCAGTATCATGAGTGAAGTGTCTTGTGCAAACGCCACGGGATTCATGGATATGTCCACAGAGCCACAGACGAGGTTTATGTTCTGTATGCTCAACCAACTCTCGTAGATACATGGATCCAGCACTAAAGCCGTGATATGTCAAGTCAAGGCATCCCTTAGGAGGCTCGTGTGATACGAATATATCACAATCATTTGGCAAAGATGACATTGCATAAGTAGTGGTAGATCTCTTTCTTATACTTCGAAAAGCCATTCGTCTTGAATACGGCTCTAAAGTAAATGAGACGCCATTGATCTTAAGTGTTGAAGAAGATCTGACATATAATGCCTTGCTCGAAGGGAAAAGTACTTTTGCTGGACTATTGGGGTCGTGGTTGCCTTGAATCACTATCTTTTCAGGTATATGAGTTTGGCGTGCAAGGAAGTCATCCAATCTTCTTGCAGCCTGGCGTTGCGTCTTGCGACTTCCACTGGCTGCAAAGTCACCGCAGTGAAGTAGCACATCAGCCTGTGGAAAGAGATATTCGTCACTATGAAGCTTTGAAGATTGACCCCCCTCAGCTGGCGAGTTCTCATCAAACCTGGCTAAAGCTCCTTCGAAGCCATGCGTATCACTAATGACGACAATCCGAAGAGGCGGAAGACTTTCATTTCTCTGCATATCCTTCTTTCGGAGAGGGATATTAATTGTGGAGCCCAGAGGATCCCATTTATCATCAACCCCAACTTTACCAGCAGTTCTCTCCAAACCAAGAAAAGCAGAAGCATCATCAATTGAAGTGTCTGCCATCCCATTACTACCCATGATTTCATTGGAAGATCTTTGCAACCTTTCGTCTTCAAACTTTCTTAGAAATTTCTCCAACAGTCTCATGGATTTTATCAGCATATCCTCATCTTCATCTTCAATATCTGATACACTATCATAGGACGAACTATCAGGACTTATCTGTTGCAGATTTAATTGTAACTTTGCAGCAAGCTCCTTTCTCTTTGATGCAGCCGCTACCATATCTTCCTTCCTTTTATTACCAAATCTCTTTGCATATAGCTTCTTTTGTTGCTTTTTACTTATATTCCGATTCTTATACTGAGCATGTACGGCGGCACGTCGGCCTCTTACATTCTTGTGAGGTCTTGCAAGATAATATGCATCTGACAAAAGCATTTGTCGACGTATCTGTTCAGTCTTCAATTGAGCTGCAAGCGCTGTATCATTATCTTGCTTGTTAGACTCATGTTCTTTCTCCTCATCATTAGTGTCGGGCTCTTCTTTATCCTCCATTGAATCACCCTTCTTTCCTTGAAATCGTTGCTGAAATTTGGCATGCTGTTGCATTGCAATACTGCTATCCTTGAACGATGTCATGGAATTTGTCTTCCCATCAACTCGTTTATCACTATCTAGTGGTTTGTTGTATCTTCGGTTAGGAGGAGTAATGGTTAAACTTCGTGAATTCTTACCAAAGAATCTTTCTTCCTCATTGGCACTAATTCTATACCTTTCAAGCTGTTGCAATAACGATGCAGGCTCAACAAATATCACATCTGAAACTGAATTACTCTTTCTTCTTGCCTGTTGACATCTTGTTATTAATCTTGCATCTGCTGTGATGACAATTGTACTATTCCTTGAATTGACTTCTACCAGTGGTTCTGCTGTGACTGAGTTCTCTGCTTCTTCGTCATCTTTTTCACCATACTTCATTCTCCTACCTCCACAACGAATATTAACTAGATCAACTATAACATCATCGGCAGTTCGACCCTGTACTGGTCCTGCAAATACTGCTCCGAAGTTGTGTGGCATTTGTACATCTCCTCCTACACTATCTGTACTACTACTAGATGATGATGAAAAGTGATGTATTGATGGAGTCATACCATGATCACATACCCAAAGCAAAGGTTCTAGATATGCTACATCTCCATATTCTTCACTTCTACTACTTCCCATTGATAAACGATCTTCTCTCCATAGTCTTATACGTGATAATAATGCCTCATGACTAATACGAAATGATGTCGCGCCACGGATATTTTCTACATCCATTAATACCAATGTATTTATTGTTGTTTGTGGTTTATTAGTTGGCAGAGTTGGCATCTTTGGTACATTCTTCTTTGCAGCAAATAGTATTGTATTGGTATGCTCTTTTCTCCTTGATGGAGTAATAAAAGCAGATGCACAATGATGTGTGCATATCATCAGTAAGAAACCTGTTAGTGATATTATATTATGCATCATGATGAGTGTCGACGTGTATATTATGTATTGTAAGTGACAACTCTGATATGTTTATGTACTTTTATCCATATGGTAGCATGTGAAAAGTGAAAGGTGATTTGTAATTTGTGATGGGTGGCTAAGACTGATACTTACAATACCCATCGCTACTCTAAGAACCTGCCTGTGACGCACCCATCACCAAACACTACACACCAACAAAACCTCTTACCCATTTTAGATACTTTTGACTTTTATGTAATGGAGAAGGAGATGAACATTTATTATTAACCAAGCCTATCCTACAACAGCATTAAAACATTATTGAAGAGAAAAAGCATGACCACAATGAACAACCAACATAGCAATAATAATAATACGACGCTTAGCAGGAGGCATATACTTGCGACAGCATTGATATTAACCAGCACCACCTCTGCTTTTTCCCCACCACAAACACAGTGCTCGATATCAACATCATCATCATCATCAACTACCACACAATTATATCACTGGGCAAATCGTTTAGATAATAGATTAGAAGAACCGACATTTGTTGCAACAGATCTGCCAAATCTTCAACCACTGTCGAAAACATTTACAAGAAGATCATTATTATCAATCGGAGTGGCAAGTACAACATTAACAACATTATTATCACCACTAATTGCAAATGCAGACTTTACTGCGGGTGGTAGTATAGTTGATAGGGAGGTATCAATCTTTTATGGTAATAAAGAAGCATCTCCCTCTAGACGGAATGATAACTCCAATGTATTGTTTAGTCAAGATAATTACTTTAAATTTGGCGCAGCAGCACAGTGGATAGAACCGGGTAGTACAGATTTCCCTATAAAGATGCCATTTGTATTGAGTCAACAACGATATGATGGGCTTAAAAAGTATCGAAGTAAAGTTGATATTGCAAAGAGTAGTTTGTTAAAGCTTGGAAGTATAACTTCTGTCGATGATGTGCCTTTGTCTGATAACCCTTCATATCAACTTCGAGCAATGGGATTACTTGCAAACTCTTTCCTTGCGAGTGAGAATACTGGTGTGTCTAATGAGTTGATGTTGGCTAGATGGTATATAAACGAGATATATCTACGTATTGGTGACTATAGACGAGCATTGGAATCAGGTGATGAAAAGGATGCCAAGTTTAGTTATCAATGTATGATCAAGGCAATGAATTCATACTTGACATTGTTAAATCGAAGTATAACAAGTAAGGTCGGTGATCCCTTCACTTATGTAGAATAGAAAGAGGAAAGGTGAGAGGAGAGGTAGAGAGTAAGATCTAAGATACTAAGATCAATCTAGAAAATGCATTAGTGGTATCCTTTGCACTCTTCTAGTAGCATACCAACTTCGGAGGAAAATCATAGATAATAGACACTTATATGGAGAACAGGAAGATATCTCCTCTTGAGAGTATAGTAAGCCCATCATTACCTATCGTAACAAATAGTTGGCATGCGTGCATGGCTGGCAAAGGTAGAAGGATACCCTGGTATCCTTTGTCATTTTTCTGGGGAGAGTGCTATTATCATAATTTTAGAAGCAACGTATTAAGTACTAAGCATGTGGCAAAGGGTAGCAGCAGTATCATCATCTTTTCTTTTATGTGCTGGGATATTGATCCAAGCAAACGCATGGTCGCCTTCATCGAGTGTCGAAGTCATTGGTAGAAGACGGACAATAATGCAAACTAGTACTGATTCAGAAGAGAAGGGTACATGGAATCCATTATCATTAGCTGTACTTAAGTTAGGTTTTACAGAGCCAGCTTGGACATCCCCATACAACTACAAGAATGATGAAGGCAAATATGTATGTGCAAATTGCAAAACTCCACTCTTCCCTTCCTCATCTAAATATGATAGTGGATCGGGCTGGCCTTCTTTCTGGAAGACAATAGATAATGATAAAGTAGCATTGGAAAGAAGCTGGGATGGTAGAATTGAAGCAACTTGCAACAACTGTGGAGGTCATTTAGGTCACGTATTCCCCGACGGGCCGACAAGAGGAAATCTAGATGCAAATGAACTAGAGACGGTCCCAGAAACTGACCCTGATATAGGGTATAAAGCTCAAGTCAATGACGCTGGCGGTGAGAAATCACAATTCTCTAGAATGCCACGGTATTGCATAAATGGAGCAGCGTTGCAGTTTGAAGAGAAGTAACAAATAAAAGTATACCTTTTTGCATTATGTTAGACTATTATTCTTGGCATTTGATACACTTATCAAATTGCACAGTGTATGTCTCGATTTAATTCGAAATACAAGCAAACAAAGTAACTAAACTAACCAATAGAGTACAGTTTAATTTAAAGCTACTATCTCCTACTATACTAATATACATTCTTTTTCTTTTCGTTTCATGTCTTAGAGGAGACATAACTTTGAAAGAGGTGTGCACAATTCATCTTGGTTTACACCATACGATCATTTCAATATACAAAAGTAGATTCATATTCATAACCATAGAGCATCTCCTCCTTGAGGACTTGTCCATGTTATATCATTTGCATGCTGCTTGTTGTTCAGGAGTAGGAACTGCATGTCCATCCACTAATGTAAATCCTGTGATTGGATATACAACACCTTCATCTTCTTGTAGGAAGTTATGCACAACCTCCTCAATACTTGTAGACGAAGAAGATTGCAGTGATGTATCCTTATTCCGTGACATCTGCTTATCTTCATGTCCAACGAGACGTGAGATGACATTCCTTGCAGCAGTAACTACACCACCTCGAGGATCATTAGCACTACTTGTGCGACGACGAGAGGATGTTAGATTTGAAGACCCTTTACCTCCCTTGGACTTGTTTGATAGATAGTGCTGACTGAATGCAACAAGCTTGTGGCTCTCGGAAGTTGTTAAATCAAGGTCAGTTGAAGTAGATAATGTGTGTTTGTTGCAAGTAGATGTTGATGTAGGAACAAATCCGAATGATGATGTCGTGGTGGTGGCCAAGACGATTGCAAAGAGATATCGGGTCATGGTTTTATTTAATGATGATATTGTGAGAGTGAGTGACCTATTACTACCCATTACATTGCTGCTATGAGTAGATGTAATTGTTCTCCTGTGATGAGTAAGAGACATCAAAGCAGGCGGATTTCCTTGAGATGTAAGGTTAGTTCTATATCCTTGCACCTCGGATTATCATGAACAGGCCTCATTTTTTGCAGTCAATGTCAAAACCAATTTTTGTATGGTGAACGACGATGAGGGATTTGAGAGTATCAGATATAGTTATCAATACTAGAGAGTCATCCCTGATATTTTGTTCATATCTTATATACCATCAAATATTCTATAGGTATGCATATAATTTCTTGCATGACACTACATAAACCAACACCAGTAACCTTGGGCTCGCAAGGTTTTACAATCAACACCAATAATAATGATCATTTTGAACATAGTCCTATCACAGATGCTTCCTACGAGAGTAATCCATTCATGACGAAAACACCTGGATCCGAGGGGAGTAGTACTTCCGCGTTTCATCCAGTTAGTAGTCCACCTCTTGGTGGTACAGACATACACTTCTTTAAAGAAGATATCAACTATGAATCACCATGTGATACTACTCAGGATACAGGTTTTACATTATCACCCCCTGTCGAGGAAGAACCGTCTATCAACAAAACGACCTTCAAAAGTCAGCTTAAGCAGATTAAGAAGAGTTTACCAAAGAGTATACCAAAATCAATGATGAAATCAATGAAACAACAGCTTGTACCGAAGAAAACTTCAATAGTTGATTTGAGTGATCTTGCAATTGCCACAATATGTATCGTGCCTCGATTAGGCGGAGGTATTGCAGTCGGACGAATGCCCTTTGAGAGAATGAGGACGAGTCTAATGTTACATATGATACAGGATGTTGATAATAACTCAATAGGAGAAGAATGTACAAGTAGTAAAGGAGATGCTCAGATCATTGCAAACCTCAACACAAACCTTCGAAATAGTATTGCTGATGATAGTACTTGTTTTGTTGAGAAGAGTCAAGATGCTGTAAGATTAGCAAAAGATACTTTACAAGAGCTAGAAGCGATTGATGGGAAGGTATCTAAAAGTGAGCTTGGACAGCGCAACCGTATCTGTACCAAGTTCTTAGCCGGATTGTACCGAGAAGTTATCCTTGACTCTGATACTAGTGATGGATTATCTCTTATGATAATCGCTAATGCATACTATGCTCTGGGAAAGTTCAAACCAGCTTTGTCGGTACTTCAGGAAAGTCCGCGTTAGTATTGTTTTGACTTATGAATTCGTGTGTTCAATGTGATGTCTTGATGATTTCAGTGCTTCGTTTGGCCTTTATGTATCTTCATTTGATTCTCTTTGCAAGCCGTATGCACTAATTTGAGTTACTATCGCCTTTCTTCCTCTTCATAAACTGTGTAACGCGCATCTTCCAGAGAGCCGGAATCGAGTTAAAGAAGAAGATTACATCACCAGATCTCTGCAGCAAGCTTTTCAATAACATGGCCTGTTGCTACTTTGAGTTGGGTAAGTATGATAAGGCAATGCAAACCTTTCAACGTGCATTGGAACTCTTTCATAATAGCAAGAGCTCTGCATGGATTTCTACTATTGTTGATCAAGCTTCTATCATGAACAATATGGCATATACACTTATCAAGCATAAGCAATTTGAGGACGCGTCTGACTTAGTCGATGCTTCATTTGAACTACAACAATTCTTACCAGAGACTTCAGATAAGACTTTGACAATCTCAACATTGAGTACAATGGCATACATCTATTACAGGACAAAGAAATATCGTCTCAGTTTAGATACCTACTCAGCCTGTGTTCAGCTACAAGTTGATAATACCATGTATACTGAAAGTGATCACGTAGAAGTACTTAAAAAGATTGCAGGTAAGATATACTCTTATTTATGGCACGATGCTTTGTCTATTCATACTTCAAAACTAACATATCGTCAACCTGCTAGATATCTGCAAAAAGATCAAGGATTATGAGAAGCGTATCTATCTTCTCCGTACTATTATCGTATACCAACAGTGTTATCTCATGGAAAATGACGATGAGATCTTTGAGACTCATTCGGCATTGGCCAAGACTCTTCAAAAGTTTGCTGACTCTGGTGGTAGCTCTATTTGAAAGAAGAGTAATATCTAGACAGAAAGTAGTTGTATGTATTCAAGATCTCACGGCAAAGCAAAGCCGAATATGTTTCGTGTTAGTTGTGGTACCATAGTAATGTATTATAAGCAGTCTGTGTTTCCTAATGATACTGTGGCATATTATAACTTATTATGTATATAGTATCACCATATTATAATAGCGAGGAAGAGCACTTGATTCGCTGCAAACGGACGACAAAGACTGGCTACTCAAAAGCATATTATATCTATTTCTTCTTCTTAGATTCAGCCTTTGCTTCTTTGATAGGACCAATTGGTAATTTCTTTCCGAATACAGTGCCTCCAGCATAGATGACATACAAGATACTCGCGAATATTGCACCGCCAATGGTAGATACCCAATAAACAAAGTAATGAAAATTATTATCAGGGAAGTCTTCAAAGGCAAAGATGTACCATGTTGTACCAAGCATGGGATTAATGGCAGGTCCAGCCAAAGGAAAAGTTTCAATTAAATAACGAATACCAACTGCGGTAAGTGTTTGTTTGATCCAGTAATGGAATTTGCCGAAATTAAGTTCCCAGTTAACCACATAAATCAATATCATAAGTAGTACCATTGCAACGAATTCCGAAAAGCCAGCTTGAATTCCCTTTATTATTGATACGAATTAGTAGATAAGTATATTAGTGGAAAGATACAAAGAAGTCAAAGTGTTACTGTACACTGTACATAATATGATGTGTATCAAAAACACACAATACAGACACAAAACATAACATACCTCTTCATCATCTTTGGGATTGAATTCCGGACCACCGAGTGGAGTTAAATTAAGTGTATCAGCCAACAATTTAAAGAGGGGGAATGCCACAAGTCCTCCGCCCATTGCACCCATAATACGAACATAGGCCTCAGTATATGAGCATTTCCCTAAAGCCCACATCGATACAGTAACACCTGGATTAACATGTTGTCCACCACCAATCTTATCAGCGGCAACAACACCTGCCGCGTGTGCAACCCAGGCAATTGCAAGTGAGTCTGCACCAATCCATTTCCCTGGAGAGAATGTCAGTCCAATCATTAATATTGTACCAATGAACTCAGCTCTGAAGGCTCCAAAGTACTTCTTATCAACAATGAAAGCCGATGCAATACAGCATGCTAGACCAGGAGGTACTAGCGGTGCTAATTGTTGATATATATTAGATAGTAGGGTAATAAGAACCATAATTGCAATATTACAAAGAAGAGATAATATAAAGGTGTCAAGCTGCAATAATTAATAACTAGCTTTTGTTGAGGTGAAATCTTTCAACCTGTGAGTAAACTCTGATGTAGCGATAGAACGAGAAAGGGCCACTTGGGGGTCCGTTCGGGGTCAGAGTAGTACTTTACTTATTTACTTACGCACACATAATTTTTTACGCCATCCATCCACATCAACAAAGTTAATAGAATAGAAAAATGAAGTTCTCTGCCTCTATTATTGCAATGGCCATTGCGGCCCCTCTCAGTGCTTCGGGTAAGTTTAATGTTGATGGCTGTCGCGATGGAGGAAGGATTTTAAAGATGTATTGCAATGCAAAATTCTATTACTATTGTGATGTGCTTCCGTGCCACGTATTAGTTGATATAGTGGTGTATAAGCTACTTGACCTCTCTGTTGTTGCAATTGTTATCTCGATCGGGGAGTACCTTTACGGATGATATTGGCACTTCACATGCACATGATATGCATCTATACTAACCACGACACTAACATTGTTTTACACATCTTATGCACAAATTATATAACAGCTTTCTCCACCGTATATTCTCGGGGGGGCTGTCAAGTCAACTGCTACTAGATCTATCTCTAAAGCTGCTAATAACAAGTCTGTGAGTCTGATTAATGTGTGTAAATTTGATCTGTATAAATTATCATATGTTCTCATGCAATACCTTTTTAATGATAAAAATTGTACAATTTTACTACTACAGCACGGAAATGGATGCAATTGCGGTTGTTTTAGTGGATTTGCTCTTCAAATGTCTGAAGCTCCTACTATCGAGGAAGCTGCCGCTGAAGATGGTGTTCCAGTAGAAGTTGAGGCAATGGATGGAGTTGCATCCGAAGAAGAGGCACACAATGTTGAACGTCCCGCACGTGGATCTGGTATTCATAAGCATAAGGATGATGAGAAGAGCTCTCGTGTAGCATTAAAGGATCTTGAAATCGGTGCCGAGGTTGATGCTAAAGTCAAGACTGTTACCGCCTACGGTGCCTTCCTAGATATTGGTGCCAAGTCAGATGCTCTTGTACATGTTTCTCGTCTGTCGGATGACTTTGTAGCCAATGTTGAGGATGTTGTTAAGCAGGGAGATGAGATTAAAGTCCGTATCATCTCAGTTGATACTGATAAGAATCAGATTGCTGTTACTATGCGTTCGGCTGAGGCTGAGAGTAAGGCAGCCGAGGGAGGAGGACGCCCAGCTGGACGTCGTCGTGACAGGCCACAGCGTTCGGGTGCCGACCAGGCTGCACAGGCTGCTACTATCAACAAACTTGCAGAGAAGGGAGTTGACGATGAAAAGTTTGTCGACGGAGAAGTTGTATCATCCCTTGACTTTGGAGCATTCGTTCGTTTCGATACTGCACAACTTGGTGAAGGCTTTGAGGGTGAACTTGATGGACTTGTACACATTTCTGCACTTGCTGAGGGAAGAACTAACGCCGTTACAGATGTAGTAGCAATTGGTGATAAAGTCAAAGTTCGAGTAAGGTCTGTTGATTCAGCTGCCGGACGTGTCTCATTGTCAATGATTACAAAGGATCAAGAACCTGCCCCACGTGAGAGGAGACAAGGTGGCGGTGGAGGCGGTGGAAACTTCAGTGCCGTTGCAAACAGCTGGAAGGACACTGGTGCAGCAGACTGGAAGGAACAAATGGGTGAGATCGAACAACCATCATTTACCAATACGGCTGTTGTCCAAGATAGGCGTTAATAACTCAAGTCGTGGCCGCTTGTTTTAGTACTGGAGAAGTTGCGCGTCCTTAATGCTTACGATCACCAAAGAGATTGGATATAAATAGAAAGTGTAATGTTAAAATTTTTAAGGTCAAACCTCGATATCTTATCTTTTTGTACTCATGTAAGTTAAGAGCAAAGGGGAGATAGTGATATCTTTTTCCAACTCATATGATATGAATCAAAGTTCTTATCCTTAGTTTTACTGCCCTAGATTATCCACTATATCTAGGATACACGCAGATACAGAAAGAGAAGATAAATATTTGCATAATAATGAGCAAGTGCTGATTAAATATGTATCCCCACTTCCTAGCATATCAATCATTTCAGCCTCATCTCAAACTCATCAAGAAGAAAGAATATACAAATACCCCGAAAATAAGAGCCTCGAGACGAAGTTATCCAGATTCAGGTCCTCCTCCTCCTCCACCACCTCCCTTTCCTCCGCCTTCAAATTTTCCATCTGGAGCAATACTGGCAGTCAATCCCTGTCTTTGTAATCCTAGACAATACTTCATTGCCTGTTCCTTCCAACAGGTATCAACTGTAGCCTGTCCCTGACCATGAGTAACTGTACAAATATCAAATGCTTTCTTCTTATCTAATGTTCCCATAACTTTTTGTAAACTTCGAATAACATAGTTGAATGTATGCACCTCATCATTATGTAGAACAACTCGCCACATTTCTTCAGGAGTATCCTCTTCTTCCATTTGAGTATCCGTCTTGTCAATTACAATTGTTGATACACCCTTCTTTTTATCTTTTGACTTTTCCATACCCCCTTTTCCATCTGCTGGGGGAGCCATGTGAAGTATGGTTGATGACACCATCCAATCTCTACATAAAGGTGATGATGTGGAAGTTCTTCGTTGTTGTTGTAAGATACCATTATTATTATATGTTTGTGATACTGATGAAAACGCCGCCGACCGAGACAGGCACATGGCCAACAAAGCAAGTAATACTAGTATTGTATGCATGATTAATATTAATGTTGTGTCCTATGATATATTTATATCACTAACACTCAGTCTTCAATTTTTGAAAATAAAATAAAAAATGCCAACAAAATGATATGTGCCACGGGGAATGTGGATAAGGCTCTAATAAGACACTTTTCATACTCTTCAGTCTGATGGATTACCCACTATAATGGCGTCACCAATTGTTGACTCGGGTCCGGATCGGCATGGCGAGATCAAGGAAAGCATGCATCTAAGGAAGGAAGATAACTACTCCTTCCTCCCCTTCTTTATGGCTAGCTATGTAATGACTTCAATATTAGCCATCTAGTGTTGTTGGGAAGGTAGATAACTCTGACTGCAACAGAACACATAAGAATAAAAGATATATGTCATATTACTCTTTGTATTTACATTCTCTATTCTTATAGACAGTGTAACAGGTTATAACTTGCAGTGTAAGATATGTTTTGTTTGTGATTCTACTTCATAGACCTCCCTCCTACTCTTCACTGTATATTCTCATACTCTGCATTAAATATTCTTTAAGCATTCTCATCCCCTTCTTTCTCCTTTTCTTCATTCTTTTGTTGCTCTAACAGTGCTTTTCTTCGTTCTTCATTTCGTTTGGATATTCTTTTCCATGTTACTTCTTGTTCTCTCTTTGTCATTTGATCCCAATTCGCAATTTGTCGTGTTGTGCCGTCAGTATTGATAATCACAGGACCCATCTCTTCAAAAGATATCGTTTCTTGTTTATATGATGCGGAAAAGTAGATAACGTTAGATGTTCGATTACAAAGAAATAACTCATATACATCAGCACTGTCATATAATCAATCAATTGCAGTTGGGCACTGACAGTTATTGTATTCATCACATGACAATCCATTAATAAACATAAGTCGCATTGACTCACCGCCTAGTTTGATCGTCGGTATTGAAGGATCATTCGAAGACTCTGGCAATTGAAGAATTTCATCATTTCCACTTTGTTGTTCCTCTGATTCATTGCAGTTTTTATTAGTAGATGCCTCCTCTTTTCTTTCTTCTGCAAGGAGAGGCTTGCAACCATCAATTTTACTTGAGTCGGCAGACATGGCTCTTATAGGTACTATGAACGCAGCGCTTCCAATAATCAGAAATACTATCACTAATAACAGTATCAAGGGATGATGATGTAGACGAGTGTGCAAAGTATTTCTGTGCATGTATTCTTTGTTTAGTTGATTGTATATTTGCTTTAGAAAAGAAGGATGATGGTATGCTGGTGATAGCTCTTCTTGATGAAAATGAGTAGACAACTTGCAACATATTCATAATGGATATTATTGTAATGGTATTATATATCAAAGAAGAAGACCTTTGATGTTTCTTCTGTTTGTTGTTGCAATAATACACTTTCCCTGCTCTTGAGTTGCAATTAGTTAATATCGGTATCTTCATAGTCCTAGGATATTAATTGATAAATTGTATTCCTCTTCACAATGCTAACTACTATATGATATACGCTTATCCACAATAAACCTTACTAATCTGTACTAGAGATAAACATATGTACCACATCATCATCATCACAACAATCTCAAATTTCTAAATTACTTGGCAGTCTGGCCGTCGGTCGTCCAAGACTTTTTACAAGTGGCTTATCCCATGTTTAGATTGCTTCTCTCTTTAGTTTATTTCATACTCTCTCTTTAGTTTCATACTCTTCAGGCTCTCCAAACGATTGTATATACTCGAGATGAACCCTTGACTCGAGTGCTACATTAATCGACCCGATTTTGACTATTACTCTCTTTTTATGTTATGATTATATACTCTTTACTCCAATTGAAGGTACCTCAACAGAGAATGTGTCTGTAGAATGGGCTAAAGCTGGCTGTGGCTTGTAAGTTGTACCCAACTTTTTGTCTATCTCACTTCCTCTCTTTTCATTCTCCTCCAGATGATTCTTCAGTTCCAATAACGACTCGACTTTCAAAGACGGTGTTCTCAATAGAATCTCTTCTTCCGTATCTCCAACAGTGTATCCAGAACATGTATCTAAAACTTCTCCTCCCTCCTGTGTGACTAGTACTGAGCCGCCGCAACCTGCCCTATTCGCTGCCATGATATCATCGTTTGCATTATCGCCCACCATTACAACTTCTTTTGGATTACAGCCCCATACTTTGCATATGTGTAGAATCCCGGCAGGATCCGGCTTTGATTTCAAAGGTTCTATAGCACTCTCATGTGCTTTTGTATCTCTTGCAACAATGGTATCAAATAGCAACATTCCTTCTTCTTCCTCCTCCACACCCGAGGTCTTCTTCATTTCACTTAGATATAAATCTCTCATATGATATACATTTTTCTCCCTATTCCTTGTTAGTACAGCACGCTTGATATCATTATCTTGCAAGTACTTCAGTAATTCGACACCGCCATATGCCAGTAACATATCATCTAACGACTTTTGTTCAATTTCAATGAATATCTCTTTGCATTTTTGTTGTCCTTCCGGCGATAGTTGAGCTGCCACTACAAAGAAGTCATCACGAAGATTCAAATGTTTGCCGATTCTGTCCTCGTCACAAGTTTGATATATCCTTCTTCTTAAATCAGCAAAATCTATACTGTGTTGTATGAGAGTACCCTGGGTATTGATAGACGATAATGAATGACGATGCATAATATATAACATATTGTATGTAAGTGAACGATACATAGTATAACATAAGTAAGTAAATAATACGCATATGTAAGTAAATTAGAATGATGAATTTGAATATACTGAAGCAAAACTGTACTCACATCCATATCAAATATTATACCAAATGGAGAAGAAGGTAAAGATTCTTCTTCTCCGCCAAAGCTAGCAAATAATTTTGTCTCCACAGGAGCATGACATTGCGGTTGAAATGCACAAGCACCAACAATGAACAGGAATAATATTTGTATTGATTTAAGCATGGTAATATAGGAGAGATCCAATATGGTAATAGTTTGGAAGAGATGGATAGTCACCGAACTAGAGGTCAAAAAAATGTCACGAGGACTAGGGGAAGGATACTGCTGCAAAAAACTTTGTGCTGCCCTCTATCGTACCTAATAATTTGATGATACTATGACGCTAAAGAAGAATACATCTAGACAATACAATTACCGAA
>Ga0075439_14940_pt1 | contig 19304 bp, 16 predicted proteins | sample MintriSingleCell_FD_74264 | JGI IMG/M metagenome (GOLD analysis project Ga0075439, IMG submission 74264) | Marine eukaryotic communities from Monterey Bay, USA to study complex ecological interactions - Minidiscus trioculatus JGI Plate_4_G5... | ecosystem: Environmental > Aquatic > Marine >... | reverse complement strand
GAACTGAGGACGATCCTCCTCCTTCGTAGTCATGGAATGATCCTGCATGGTAGCTCAATATTTTACCAGCTTAATATGGAATGGGATAAGACAAGTTTATTATAAGTGACAATATAGAGTATATCAAAGAACAGGGTATTGTAACTTACTTCCTGATACGAGCAACGGTTCAAAGTCCACGCCATCGGGATCGAACTGATCCAAATCGATATCATCTATAGGACCTAGTAGGATAAAGTTATTGAATATATTATCATAGTTTGAGTTGCCAGTCATTGCTAATTACATAAACATTTCATTTTTGTAGGTGTAAATTTACTTACCTGAGCTCGCACGAGAGACTTCACAGCTCAAGTCGGCACCACCTGTCTCTTCATCCTCCTCTTCTTCCTGTTTGAATATATCGTCCATCAATAGCGGGGATGGTGCCATCGTTGAGGGCTAGTAATAGTACGAGGCGGCTCAACTTTTATGGTCAGTCATTTCATGATTTTTCACACCGCGCCGACTAAATAGGGTATCCTAGGATACCTTAGCTACCCGCCCGACTTCTACTGGCTATCTAAGCCAGTCTTTGCTTGCCTTAGCTGTCTTCGACGTGGCCCTTGAAGGTCTATTATAGAAATTATATAGCCAATATAATAACGATATGGATTCACAGTTTAACGTGTGTCAACTAAATATAATTCAACTTATAGGTTGAGATAGTGTATGATGGTATCTGTGTATCATTCTTGGAGGTTGATCTACACAGACTCTCTTAAAAGGGATTTATCAATGTGCTATAAAGATTACATCTTGATCAGTGCCCTTTGCTTTCCAAGCCTTATCAAAAACACATGGTGATACATATTCAACTTGTTTGTATATTCCTGGATTCTTCAAAACCAAACAGAAGTCAAACCGATCATCATTCCGTACTTCTTCCTCAGAAGCTGCATTCACTTGTGCACATTTGATGTCATTCTCATCTCGGCTTATACCACATAGAATCACATAATGTCCACAATATGTTGTTGAAGCTTTATTACTTTCATTCTTGAGTATACGATTATCTAACAAAACGATTGCCACAACGCCCTTTCTTGATACTATATTCGCCAATACTTGTAAAGTCAAATTAGATGTTTCAAGCAGTGGCAGTCCTTGTTTCTCTGCAATGTCAAATAGATTAGTAACTCGTATCTCATCTGAAGTGAATGTATCCTTGTAATAACCAATACTATTGTATGTTTTGTCAACACCAAACTTTGTAGAGCAAAAGAGGTATGAGAATGTATATTGTTCAATCTGATCGATAGTTGATGATGAGTCTTCCTCTTCCTCGTCACTACTATTTATACCATTCGATATAATATGTTGCAAAAGCATGACTAAATCAATAGTCCATATAGATTCTGTTGCAATGTATTCTATCAACCAGTTCTTTTCTAACCGTAGATGATCTGCTATTGCTGCTTTGCATTCATTGTCGGCATTTATATGTTCTTTGTCTTCATTATTGTTATTGCTTTCTCTCAACCACTGTAGAATCATTTGTATACATGTTAGTCCTGATATTCAAATGTGTTAGTTTGAGAGATTTATGATGTCGTTATATTGAATATTAGATGCGTGTTGACGTTGAGATGTGCGCTACACTCCATCAACCAAATTGGATTGCAACTAAAACTTACCACAATCCCATGTTTCACTTTGCCGTATGTGTACAATATATTTCTCTTCTGAATAATGAGGTTCTTTCGATATACTTAGTTCTATCTCATCATCACCTCTTCCTAACCCATCAAGTATTTGTTTAGAATTAGAGAATGATGTTTCTTCATCTGATAAAATTATCTTATGATTGTCACTGCTTTGATGACGTTCTCGACGCCAAAATGGCCACCATCTCCTCATTTCATACCGCAAACTCTCACACCACCATACTTAGCTGCTTCATCTTTACAATCCTTCATCATCATGAATTTCATTTATCATCTATTTCGGTATCCTGAATTACTTAAGACATAAAGAGTTTGATTTTAATTATTGACGTTCACAATTCACAATGGACAATGCTATCAGAAGAGATAGCTGGTGGCTTAGAGAGATAGCAGGGATGCTCTTATCACATTGAGAAGTAGTAGACGACTTGGATATTATTAACAATATACGGTAGTAGAATATTTAGTACAGTGCTTTTGTGTTCCTTTCATAAATTGGTCAGTACTTGCAACCACCTGCCACAAGTCTTTCAAACATACTCTGCATAAATATATTACTCCATGTTCAGCAGATCAATGTTTTCGTCTACAACTACAACAGCATCATCATCAACATACACTAATCAACCTCAGTGGTTAATACTACTATCCAATATACAAAATGATATACTACTATCAACAAACTTAATATTCAAATCAAAGTTAACATGGCTATTAATCTTTGGTCCGATAGCATTAGTTGGCAAGACGGGTATATTTGGCGAATCAGTCTGTTTCATATTAGCAGGATTAACATTAATACCATTAGCAGAGCGATTATCATTCGTTACTGAAGAGGTTGCATTACATACCAATCAAACTATCGGTGCTTTATTAAATGCAACATTTGGTAATGCACCCGAGTTACTAATTAGTGGTGCAGCATTACAGGAGGGATATTATAGAGTTGTGCAATTAACATTATTGGGTAGCATGTTAACAAACTTATTATTCGTTTTTGGATTAAGTTGTTTCATTGGTGGATTACGATATCAAGTACAAGAGCTACGTATTGTAAGTGGTAATGCTAGCATAGGTATGTTAATGTTAGCGGTTGCTGGACTTGCTTTGCCGGCGGCATTAATGCTAAGTGATGAAATGATAATGGGCACTGAAGAAAAAGAATATATAGATAAGAATGGTGATGGTAAAAGTGATATTAATGATGGACCTACTTTTAGTATGGTTGGATTTTCAAGATTTAATGCTGTTATTATGATTATGGGATATTTATTATATCTGCTGTTTCAACTTGGATCACATAGTGATGAATTTGATGATTTGGAAGAGGAAGAAGAGGAGGATGAAACAGAGATGAGAACAATTGGAAGTGATGACGAGGAGGCTGTCACTCAGCCTTTGCAACACAGACCTGTGCATAAGAAAAGGAAGAAGAAGGCACGGAAAAATAAGTTCTGTCATCGTTTGTTCAGAGGGTATGCGCAAAATGATGAAGAGAGTAACAATAACAGCAACACAATAAATGAACGAGGACAGTATCAACAGCTGAACAAACTTTCTCCCATTAATGAGATTGAACTGTCACCTCACTCCACAAGTCAATCATTACCCGATTATATAAGAAACAAGCCCAATGATCAGGGTATTGATATACCTCAATGTCGTTCAGATCTTGGCGGACGGAATATGAAAGATAATGATAATGCAAATAATGCGAGTAGCGGTAGCAATCATCGAAGACGAGTAAGTAATTCTTCACTAAACAAACGAAATCAAGAAGAAGGAAGTAGTGATCAAGAAGGGCTTCTATTAACAACAGAACAGAGTATAACAAATGGAAGACGGCCTGCCGCTTCTAATAAAAGTCACTGTTCTGACGGGTCTGATGAAGAACCGTATATAATGTCAGTAGATATTACTAGAGAGATAGAACAAGAAGAAGAAGGTATGTCACTTTATTTTAGTCTATTGCCTGTCACAACATCAATCACAAACCACATTCTCATCATTTATCACTTCCACTCGCAGTCCACATGTCCTTCAGAGCGGGTCTACTATGGCTATTTGTCATTACATTGTCTATATCTGCCATGAGTGATATATTAGTTGATACTATAGATGGATTTGCATACAGAATGCACATTAGTGAAGTCTTCACGTCACTAGTGATACTGCCATACTTTTCCAACATTGCCGAGCAAGTATCTGCCTTAATCTTTGCCTATAGGAATGAGATGGATCTCTGTGTTGGTATCACAGTTGGCAGTGCTGTTCAAATTGCTTTGTTTGTGCTACCTGGAAGTGTCCTGATTGGATGGGCTATGGACAGGAGTATGTCATTATTCTTTAGAGGATTTGAAACTGCATGTCTGATCTTTAGTGTTGTTTCAATAGCTGCTGTATTGCAAGGAGGGACAACGAACTGGTTAGTCGGCGCATACTTACTCGGAGTTTACTTTATAATAGCGGCAGGATTCTGGTTTCACGAACTTGAGAACTTGAGTATCGATGGCGAGCTAGTCAATTTACACGAACATCATAATCATACTAGAATATGAATATGAAAGAATCATCATCACGTCTACTAAACTCATTGATTCTACTCTTATGGCAAGTAGCTAGCCGACTTTACACTACACACAAACACTAACCCCTTCCCCCAAAACACACATCTTCTCATCATATCAATACAACTACCAACGCCCCAACATCAATATCTTAACGTGCTGATTGCTTCTCTGGGTTAGGCCGACCAGGAGGAACTTTGATATTCAACTCCCCCTTCTCCTTCACAAGTGCCTCCAAGCCTGCAAGCTGGGCTTCGAGATAGCGTGAATGTTCATCCATTCGTTCCCTGATACGGACTAAGTGATCTACCTTGCCTCTCGTTGTATAATCCAACAATACATCAAAGTACTTTTGCTCAATCACACCATCATCAAACTTTCTTGATATTATCATACACTCCCTAGCACCAGGTTTCCTCCTTCCATCCTTCCTCGGTTCTACTGACCTACCCCGTCTCGATATGGCACTCTTGGCGGCCACTGCAGATCTACGCTCGGATACATAATCTGCTCCCATGCCATCGGACTTGAACTTATTCAATCCACCATGCTTGTACTTGAGCCCACCACCCTCCACTTCGTCATGAAAGACATGATGTTTAATCTTACGACCACTACGGCTGCGATCTGAATCGAGAGTTGCATCCAAGTACATACTATCTGGCGGTAAAGACTTGCTGCGACCACCACCCTTTGGTGGACGACCCATACGTTTGGGTGCTGCTTGTTCCTCTGGTGGCCAACCGCCAGCTGGTGGTCTTCCACGACGCTTCGGTGCTGCTTCTGCAGGTGGCCAACCTCCTTTCAAAAAGCAAAGAAAGATGATGTCAGTCAGAGAACAAGCACTTCATAAGCATGATGAAGAAATAATACTTACCTGCAGGAGGTCGACCTCTTCGTTTTGGCAATGGTTCATAATCTTCAGAGGAATCTCTTGCCTGCAACTCTGCCTTTGTAGGACGTCCTGGCCCTCTGCCCCGGACGGGAACGCCTCCCTGAGCTTTAATTTCAGCATCCCTCGTCTTGCGTTTTTGATACGAAATCTTGCGCTTCTCAAGATGAATGCGCCTCGCCTCTGCTTCTTCTTCCTTTTTCTTAGCATATGCTGCCTTACGCTGAGCTTTGATAATGGCTTTCTTTTCCTCCGTTTCCCGAAGTTTTTCCGCTTCGATCCTCTTCTTCTCTTCGCGCTCCTTCCTTCTTATCTCGGCCTTCGCTTGCTTTTCTCCATCAGCAATACAAGCTGGGCATTCAAACCCACCATCTGGAATCTTATCTAATCCCAAACAGAATGTGTGATACTCCTGATCACATTTGTCACACAACATGGTCTGTTCTTTACCAAACTTGTTGAAACAGATACGACAAGCACAGAAGCAGCACACTTTAATCTTTGTTAGATCCAAACAAACGGGACAGTCAAAGAGAGCACTTGGCTTGTTATTCAATGAAGCAGCACTATTGCTTCTTGGCTTGGTTGGTGTTGATTTTTTATCATCCTTCTTTTGTGATTCGCTATCCAAGTTCTTTGGCGGTCGACCACGTCGTTTAGGTGAAGCAGGAAGTGGGGCCTCGGCTGCCAAATTTGCTGCAACAGCTTCTTTGGGAGGTCTTCCGCGCCGTTTTGGGGCAGTAGGAAGTGGTGCTTCCGCTTTCAGTGCTGCGACGGAGCTCCAACCCTTAGGACGAGCTCCACCCCTAAGTAGTTCTGGTGCTCCTTGATCGCTAGGACTATCACCACTATTATCATCGTTAGCTCCCCATTCACGAGCAGGTCCATCTTCAGGATCAAATACTGCTGGCTTCTTACGAGAGCGTTGGACACGGCCATTGTTGGCATATGTCAAATCACTCTCATCGCCGAGTTTCAATGGGGTAGGAACAGTCAAAGCGCCAAGCTCACGTTTGGAAAGTGATGCACTATTGTTCAGAGGTGTATCTGGTGCTGATACTGCCATGTCGGAAGAAGCATCAACATCCATATTACCAGGTTGTACCTCGCCATCATCAACTTTGAGCGAAGACAAAGACGACTTCCTTGTCCGACCGCCACCACGCAAGGGTTTAGGTTGTTCCTCTTCATCAATGTCCATTTTATTTGATGATGTAGATGTGGCAACATCAGCAACAACATCATCCAAAGATGTAACTTCTTCGGCCACAATATCATCATTACTATTGTCCTCCCACCTGAAATCTCCAGCAGTCTCCCCTCCTCCCCTTAAAGCCTTTGCCTCATCCCCAGTATCTCCTTCATCAGTCTTATTATCCTGTTCCATTGCCATAGTTGCAAGATCTCCAAGAGCATCAAGGCCTGCAATAGCATCTTCCTCGGCTGTATTACTTGTAGCAATGGCAGGTTGAACGTCATCATCAGTGTCCTCCATTTGATCTCTTGAACGCTTATTCTTACGGGAAGAAGACCTTTCAGCAGCCTTTCCTTCGCCAGGAGGAGTCTTTCCCGATGCCCTCCACTTACGAGGACATGCTTGATCGTGTTCCTTGCGCGTCTTAAGTCCAGTTTTCAACTCTTCCACGCACTTGATACACCCTGATTCGGCTGCGACCTCAATGCTCACATTAATATTGGCAGTTTTTCCACGCCCTCGTTTGGCTGGACGTCCTACCTTGTTCTTGGTTGGAGGGGGCGGCTCCTTTGGCTTGTTGGACGGAGGACGTCCTCTACGCTTGGGTGCTGGAGCATCAGCAACAATTTCCTTCTTCTTCTTCTTCGCAGCAGACTCGGGTTTCTTGGGTGATTTCTTGGGTTTGTTAGCTTTGGGGATAGAACGATTACCACTTCGATCGCCCCCAATTGTACGAAACTTCCTAGGGCACTCCTCATCGTGTGCCTGACGAGTCTTCTCCCCCGTTTCCAATTCCAGCTTGCATTTGGCGCACCCAGCCTTAGCGGCAACATCAAGAGATATATGGTGTTTGCCATCTCTTCGACGCTTATTTGGATCCGATGGAGCTTCCACTTCTCCTTTGGGTTCCTCCTCACTTTCTTCTTCTTCCTCCTCTTCTTCCTCTTCTTCCTCTTCCTCCTCCTCCTCTTCTTCCTCCTGAGTTAATGATAAATATAGATAAACTTTAGTGATATGTTGTAAAGATACAGAAATAATACCATACCCTCATAAGAACTTACCTCCTCTTCCTCCTCTTCAGATTCTTCGACTCCATATTCTTCAACTTCATCAGTGTCATCATCATCGCCCTTGCTAGGTGATTGCGCAGGCCTGCCAGGGGCTTGGAATTTACGAGGACAATCATCATCGTGCATCTTACGAGTCTTCTCCCCCGTCTCGAGCTCCTTTTGGCACTTACGACAACCAGCGGCTGCTGCATCTTCGAGTGGAGGTCGTGGACCAGTCCTATACTTCCGGGGACCACGTTTCTTGGCGACGGGCTTTTCATCATTAGATGTATCTTCCTCAGTAAAGCTTGCAGCTCTGGGATTAGGCTTCTGCCTCTCAGGTACCTTTAATACACGCCTCATCTTCTCCATATCCCTACAAGCCTGAGAAGCCACTCGACGTTTCTTGCTATCCTTCTTCCCACCTAGGACTCCAGATGCAACGCAGTATGAGCAATTCCAATCATCGGGTGGTTCCTCGGTTAACTTCGGACGAGTACAACCAACATGGAAGACGAGGTTACAAGTGGCGCAACATAGTAATTCACCAGGTTTGTTACACACCTCACACAAATCATTGTGTTGATCGAAGAACTCTTGTTCGTTCATTGCAGGCGATTCCCCCTTTTCCGCCGCCTCCTTAGCTGCCAGTTCTGCCGCCTCCCTGAGTTTTCTCTCACGTTCCTTCTTGGGAGAGAATCCCTTTGGACGGCCGCGAGGGCGTTTCTTGGGGACCTCCTTGGGGATCTCAACTGATTCTGCCTCACTTTCTAACTCAGATGCAGTTGCCACAATATCTCTGGGATCCTCTTCTTCCTCTTCTGAACTAGAATCATCATCGCCCTTCTTGATACTCAATCCTTTGACATACTTTCCCTTGATTTCATTGATGATTGTCTCATCAGTCTCGGCAGCCAATGCTGCCTCGTATTGAGTATCTAATAAATCAAGTACATGTCGAAAGAAGGCACCACATTCGGCACGTCCCTTCCGGCCCGAACGACCACCCCCAACAGTATTTCTCATCAAGTCCAACTGTTTACAAATAAACCTACGACGATGCTCGTATGTTTTAAGAACCTTAGCTCGCTTGATGGGAGCATTAAGATCTCTATCACTCCCACCCTCAGCCATATTGGTATCATTCACACCATCCACTTTTCCCTCCGCCTTTACATCTTTATCCTCACTCCCTCCTTCTTTTTTATCCTCCTGTTTAATACCATCTGCGGTACTCCCAGCAACCTCAATCTTTGGCAATTGTGTTAAATCTAAACTACTAGCTACTCTACCCTCGGCAGCCTTATCTAATGCACCTTGACTTAAATTAAGAGCCGCCGGTACGGATGCATACCCCTCATCTTCATGTCCCATCATAGATAGTGAGTTAAGTAAAGCATTGGCACGATCACCCCAATCAGTACGGGTGAATGGTGGCCAAGAGAATGGCATTGGTATTGCCTCAGGAGATTTTGTAGATTTTGGTGATCGAGGCATATCTTATGTTTTTTTATTATTATTATTTCGTTTAGGCAGCGAAGTTTGTTCGATAAAAATATTAACGTTGAGATAATAGTAGCGGATTGTTCTCTTATTGTTCGGTATGATATTGAGATTATATTGATGTACTACTATTTGCAATGCTTTCCACCACACAATCAAACAAAAAATCTTTTGCAAAAGGTTATGAGTAGAACGAGGTATCCTTTTATTCCCTCTCTAGCAGAGGGCGCTGAGCTACCAAAACGTTGTATTAAAGATGATCCGAGATACGGCTGAGATGACGGCTGGCTATTCATTAGGATTATATGGTTGGTTGAGATGACGGCCGAAATGACGGCTGGCCATAATGAAGTGATATAGTCTATGTTATTGCGGTACTAATTATCAACATCTTTAACGACTTGTCGAAGTCTCTTGGACAGTCCTTGCAAGCCTTCTCCACTAACACCAGCACTGATTCCGAAAACATTGCTGTGATCACAAACAATACCAACTTCTTTGGCAGCTTGACTTAGTTGAAACAAAAGCTCTTCTCTTCTTCCCATTCCAGCCTCTTCTTCTGATATTAGATCCATCTTATTTGCTAATATTAAAGAAGGTCGGTTCATAATCTCTCGACGTCGTCTTCTCATTTCCTCGCCATATTCTCCTTCATCGCCGCCCATTTCATTCTCCCCAAAGATACCACTGCTACCGTATTCTTGCAATTCTTTCCCTAGAATCTTCAAGTCGTTTACAGGATCTCTACCATCCACACCGACTCCATCTACCATATATACAAGTGCTTTTGTTCTTTCGATATGTCTTAGGAATTCTATACCTCTCCCTTTTCCAGAAGCGGCACCCGCAACTAAACCAGGAACATCCGCCATGACTATCTTGTATCCGTCTCTAAACAGTATGGACCCAACAAGCGGGTGTAGTGTTGTGAATGGATAAGAAGCAATCTTTGGCCTTGCACGGCTCATAGCTGAGAGAAGACTACTTTTACCAGCATTGGGAAAGCCCACTAATCCTACATCTGCAATCAACTTCAATTCCAATTCTAGATAGGTGCTTTGTCCGACACCTGCTATTGACTTTTTGGCAGCATTTGCACCCATTCCAGCAAAGTGTGGACGATTTGCATATGCTTGATTGCCTACACCTGCCTTCCCTCCTTTAGCAACAAGTAGTGATGAGTTTGGTTTGTCAAGATCGGCAAGGAAGATAGTTTTGCGCATTGGAGTCTCAAATTCATAGTTTGGATATGCCGTTGATGCCATCATATCGTCACTACCATCAATTGCCTGTTCTGGTGAACTCCAATGAAAGTATCCGTCATCCGACCGAATTCCGGTATCAACTACTTCATCATAATCTAATGGCTCGCTGCCTTTACGAGGCTTTCTTGCGCGCTTTCGTTGTCTCTTTTTTGATGATTGCAATCTTGCATAGTAGGCATCAAAATCTTCTTCTTCCTCATCTGGATCTTCTTCGTTGCTCTCACCAATGCTATCTTCGTCCCTTTTTATATCGTCTTCTATTTCATCCGAGGATGATGCCTCTAATTGCATACCATCCAGATCATCTTCCAGCTCTTCTATAGTTTCACCATTACCTTTTTCGTCATCATTATTATGATCATTTGTATTGTTGTCGAATAAATGTATATTATCATCCAATGGTGATTCATCATTAAAAGACTCTCCTTCTTCTTCTTCATTCTCACTAGAAGTACTGTAAATCTTTTCCATCTCATCCCAATCCAATACTTTCCGGACAACTACACCACATGGAACTCGAACATATAAATCTTTGCCGTTCTTACCCTGCATTGCATTAGTACCACCCCGCCCACCATCTTGTCCTATATAATGATGTTTTTCCATCTTTAATGAAGATAATGTGGGATCAGTTATTAGATAGACATTCCCCCCTTTACCACCATGGCCACCACTTGGCTTCTTCTTGTAGGAGCCTATTCTATGAAATGATATACATCCTTTGCCACCATTGCCACCTCTTGTTTTGAGATTGATACGGTCGATAAATGGTCGATCTTGTGTTGGTGGTTTCTGCTTTTTCTTCTGCTGCTTCTTTTGTGGTATTCCACCGGGAGAGATTGTTATCCGTTCTCCAGGTTTAAAAGTTTTATCTTCATTGAGAAATGTACTACTACTCTGGTATGTTTGTTGAGTAGGACATACATAATATCTCGTTTGTGTATTGTTAATGTTATGTGTTTGTTTGATGGATATTTTTGGATGTATCTTTGGTATCGATAATACAAATGAACACCGCCGACGAGCAGCCATCTTTTGAAGAAGACATATACTACTAGGCATAGTTTATGTCAAATTGAAGAGAGAGCGGGGATGATATAACACCAATAAATGCTACCGATATGTGGCAGTGTAGCCTATGTATGTGGGGAGAGAAGGATACCAATGCAATATCTTTTTTTCCAATCAAGATATTTTGTTGCCGACATGACAGATGAGTACTCATCTCTCTCTGCATGCTGCAATGATTGAGAAGGATCTTGGCACAACATTGATCATAGTCTACTTGATCTCATATAAAGTAAAAGGATCGACGAAACAACAGAATGGCAGAAGATCATCGGTGATACCTACAATATGTTGCATCAAAATGTATGTTAGTCCGTCAAGTTCTCATCATTGATATCTTTATCTCCCCCCTCTCTACCTCTCCCCCACATCCTCTCCTCAAAGTGGACGAAAGTGTATAATAGTTGGAGCATCATATGGTATTGGTAGGAGTATAGCAGATATACTTGCATCTAGAGGTGCTCATGTTGTATCTTGTAAAGACAAATTGGCCAATGCTATCGAAGGGAAAGAGCAATTGCTATGCAGTTGTCATGGATGCATCAAAACCTGATAGCGTGGAAAGGGGTACGGAAGAAGCAATATCTATATTAGGAGGGGATAGTGTAGATCTAGTAGTGTATTTCCAGGGGTGAGCTGATATCTTTCATCTTTCACTGTTTGTTTGCTCGTATCTTTGATTCTGAATGACAAAGCAACTACAGTATTTTGGACAGAACTCTTATGGCTCATTCGAACGACTGTTTGATTCGGGAGATTGGAATGAAGCTTAGAGAGAAAGCATGAGTATACATGTTGAGGGCATGATGCAATCATTCAGATACACAAGAAAGGCTCTTCTCAAGAGTAATCGTGGTGGAGTCTTCATTGGACTATCTTCAATAGCGGGAGTAATGGGGCATCCTGGAGCAGCGATATATGCCATTTGCAAGGCCGCAGTTGACCACACACTCCTAGCTCTTGAATATGCTCCTCGTGGGTTACGAGTATACAGTGTAGCTCCTGGGTTGATTGATACCCCAGCAATTGCCAGTCTGAATGACGGAAAACGCTTTCTCGATGACGTATCTTCTTCTCATGTCATGAAGAGAGCTGGTAAACCAGAAGAGGTAGGCGAGCTTGTGGCTTTCTTAGCATCAAAACGGGCCTCATTCATGACTTGCAGTCAACCAATTTATGTAGATGGAGGGGCACTACTCAGACACGCTCTCTCTGATTCAATCTTACCATTCTTTGATGAAAGAGAAAAGGCCAAGCGAGACAAAACTGAAGCTACGAGTAAGTAGTAAGAATACAAATGATACGAATAGGTAGAAGGCTAAAGGTAAAAATACATGTAACACTAAGTAATAGTTAACTATATTAACGCTTCTTATTCCTTGAGGACTTGTAAGACTTGCCTTTGGAGGCATTCAGTAAGGACGATGCCCCAGTGGCTGATCCCTTGAAAAATGGGTTGGAAGAACGTGATGAATTGGGATCATATGCTCCTATATTGCTATTTCCCATGTTTGACGAGTAGTAATTACTACCACCAGATGACTTATTCTTTTGCCCGTGGCTGTGTCTTTCCTTTTCTGAAGGCTGCTGTTGATCAATCCCATTCACTACTCCCAACTGCTCTGCATCCTTCCTACCCTTTACCCATCCTAACTTGCACATCAAGTTGATATCTCCTTCCTTTCCTGGTGCTGTTCGTTGACGTTTGCTATTGCTATTGCCTCCACCAAAGTATCCGCCTGGGCCCCCTCGTGAAGCAATAACTTCTTCAGCTTGCTTGATGTCATCCTCTGCCTTGTTTTGTATACGATCGCCTAATCGGTTGTCTCCATCACTACCTGGGAATTGCAGTGTGGGTTTCTCCTTTGTGCCAGTCTTTCGGCGGTTGGCATTACTTAAATGGTAGATTTCTTTCATGCTCTTTGGAATGACCATTTCCTCCTCTCCCTCGGCACCGACGGCCTCCTCGTCTGCAGGATCCTCATTTGTCTCTTGATCCTTATCAAGCTCGGCATTTGGTATAGGCCTGATTAAATCAATTAGACTAAATCCATTGCCAAACTTGCCAGCAACGCCACTTTCTGCCGTGTTTATCATCTCCTTCTGAATCAAATCAGCACTCCGTTGAGCAACTCTGGCATCTTCTTCGGAGCCGGTAGTTCCTGATGCAGCGCGAGCAGTCCCAAGACCGTCAGTATGACTTGCCCGTTTCGCTATATTTGAATCATTTACCAACGACGGAGACATTTCAATACCGTGAGATGAATGATGAGTCGCCGAATAGCCCTGATTGGCATCGTTAACATCCAAGAATTTAGTAAGTTCTGCATCGTCTTCGGAGTCCGAATCAGAATCATCTCCGGCTCCAGCTTGCTCCGTGGGTGTGAGCCAGCCAGCCTGTTGGTATAATGACTCAGCTCCAAGGATTGGACTAAGCATTTCACGACGTCGGATTTCTGGTGGTAGTGCTGATTTAGTTGTCTTCTTTTCGCTCGTCTCTTCTTCGTCTTGATCCTTTTTCATGGCAGCTTGGAGAGAAGAAGCTTTCTGAAGGGAAGAAGCTTTTTGAAGGGATGAGGCAGGCTGATCAGAAGACCCAGCAGTGGCTTCAACTGAAGTCTTGATAGCAGCCAATATTTCCTGACTTCTTCTCATGACAAGAGGCGGTGCTGGATTTACAAGCTTCTGTAGAGCTGATACAGTAACCGGTTTATTTGAGGCGATCCTGAGTAATGCAGCATTTGAGCATACATACTGTACGGATTCATCCTCCTGTCGGGCAGTCTTGTCACGCCAGTCATATAATGCCTTTAATACTGCCTCCTGCTGTGTTGATAATTCTGATGTAACCTTGGAAGATTTACTTTTGCGACGTGTGTTTCTCCCATCCATGAGAGTAACACATCCCGAAGGCCGGAATGGTTCCTTATCATATCGAATTAAACAAACTTGTTTACTCCTATCCAAAACTGCCATGATGGTTACATCCTTCATTGTATGTTTGTCAAGTTCCAACCGCAATTGATCATAAATATCCAACAAGTAGCGTGTATCACTTGCGGCATATGCTCTCATATCCTCGGGAAGTGGTCGTCTCCTCCAATCACTTAATTGATGCACCTTATCAGCCTCAATGCCTGCATACTTTCTCAGTAAATATGCCAAGCCTGCCGATGGGAATTTAAGTGCACGTGCCGCCCGTCCTGTATCATAAAGATTAACAATGTAACAACCAAAGTCACGTTGAAGCCACGGAATATCTGAATCTGCACCATGCATAACCTTGAGTAAATCGGGATTGGCCAATATAGGTCCAAGATGAGTTGGTATGGCATGACGTAAGGAAAGTGCATCAATTAAAAAGTCATATCCCGTTTCAACAGTAGGCGGGGAGGATGTAGACTGTTCCTCAGCAGTAGTAGTATTGGCAGGTCGACGTATACTCAACTGAATTAAACAGACAAATCCAGCAAAGGTACGATGTGAATGAGCCTCCAAATCTAATGCAATTTCAAAGATATCACCATTTTCCTGTCCTTCCGTAATACGTGCACATAATTGTTCCAAATCATCTTCATTATCAATCCATACGCCATCCCCACCCTTATCATTATCTTGTTTAATTTGCTCTACAGTTTTTGATTGGACAGCCAATGCTTCCAATTGCCACGAGCGATATTCCAAAGTTTCAATCTCATCCTTGTATGGATGTTCATAATGAAACTTTGGCGTGATCATATCGGGTGTATATTTACGACGTGTATAATCCTTATTCTCCCCCTCACCACCACCACCATTATTATAACGTGAATCTAATCCATGTCCATTACTTGTATATTCCCCACTATCCAACTTGGCTTGTTTAATACCATCATATAAAATAACAGGTGTGAATGGTTCATTTCTTGAATTTTGTGGTGGTTGTGTAACAAATCCCTGGTATATATATTGTGGTTTTTCCATGGATGCTAATGAATTTATCATTTGCCCGTATGACCCTGTGGCATTTTTCCGTGAACGTTGTGAGGCATTATTAATTGCAGATAATATATTATCACCTTCTTCTTCCCCAATCCCTCCTCGTCTACGCTGTTCTGCGGTGATATAATCATTAACTCTGTCGTATAATGCATCACAGGCATCCGCACATCTTTCCCATAATTCAGGGTCATCAAATTCATACTCCACAGCGGTATCATTATCATCCCCGCCTCCAGTATTATCATCAGAGGGTACAATTGTCAAAGCCTCACAAAGTAATGTAGATAATGATGATTGTGCCTCACTATTAAGTGTTGCAAATTCAGGTAATGAACTTAGGAAGGCAAATTCATTATCTTCATCATTCATATCATCGTCATCCTCATCATTATTATTATTGATGGGTAAGCTATTAACAGAACGTGCGCCCAAGGCAAGCGCCGCCAGAAGCTTGTTTAATGATGGTTTGGTGTCCATTGTATCTTTTTTGGCACCACTGCAAAGAGTTTCTAATTGTGGTGGAGTACGCGTATGTACTCTATTTATATTTCTATTGAGGTTGTTGAGTTTTTTAGAGGCCATCCTTCTCCGCCATTAACTTTATTAGTTTATCTCAATCCAAAGAGCGCCGATGTCAATAGGCAAGAAAAGTAACCACACACTCAACACTACAAAACTTGCAGAAAGCGGAATTGGCGATTTAACGACCGTTTCACTAAGTTTCCAACATAATTAACTCAAACAATATAAACCGGAGATGTAGTATTGCAAATCATACTTATGACATATCTCTAGAGAGTTACATATTATAAGAAAGTATAGTCTCGTCTTATTCTTACATAGTTTGATTCAATATATCTTCTTTTTCCTATGAAGAGGAATATCAGTTGTGATAGTTTCATCTTCTTCCATTTCCTTTGCCTTTCGTGTTGCCTCCTTTTTCGCCCTCTTTGCTGCTTTCTTATCCTTCTTTGCCTTCTTCTTCTCTCTATGACTTTTTGGGGTTGTGTCGGCTTGCTGCTGTTTTACTTGAACTTCTTGTTGCTGCTTGGTATGCTTCTCCGACTGACCAGCTTGGAAATCATTTACCCCATCATCAGTAGTAGTATTGACATTATCATCACTATCTTTATTCTTATCTAAACCACATGCGCTTATCGTCCTTCCCTCAACTTCAGCAGTAATTGATTGAGTGATTTGTTTCAAACGTTCATATATATCATCTGATATCATACCCGATGATTTACTATTCGCTAATTGATCCATTTGTGCTATTAATGCATCCTCTTCACGTTCTTGTTTACTTTTACGAATTGGACTCTTATTGTTTGCATCTTCGTCATTATCGAGATTTGTATTATCATCTTTTGATGTTTCATTAAAATTTATACTTTGATGATGATGATGATTAACTTTTGAGAGATAGGATGATAGTATCTTAGCAGTATCAGAGATTGATATTCCCTGTGATGCTACAACCCTCTCAATCTTTGGTGCTTCTTCCATCATAATATTTGATTGGTTATTGTATCTTTATATGGTAGTTGCAATTAGTCGTAGGTTGGACTTTGTAATTGCAGTAAATGGTATCCTGCAAATAAAACTTTTCTCTGAAATATATTATGTTAGACTTCCTCTACGAATGGTATATACTCTAAATATCAAACAATATTGCAACAATAGCAGCATCGTCAAATGCAGATCAATAATCTCAGTCTCAATGGTGGTCTGTCTGTCGTTTCATGGTGGACTTCAGCTTACAAGCGGAGGCAGGGAGAGCCAACCATTTATTAATTTTGATGGTGGTGCTCGATGCGGCTAGTGAGCGGCAGGCCCAGGTCGCAAGCGAGTAGCGATGGCAATGCAAGTTGAGTTATGAAGTGATTGCAAATATCATGGCAACACCCCTACCATCAATCGAGTGCTCAGCACAACCGCTATCTATATCATTTCATCCCTACAAGGAAATTGTAGCGGCAGGCTTAGTCGATGGAACGATTGAGATACATGATCTCATTGCCCCGCCTTTACCAAACTTGAAGGAAGACGATTCCAAGAGTAATAATAATAATGACGATGATGATGATGATATGGATAGTGATGATAATGAAGTAGCAGATACTATATTGGCATCAATTACTGTTGCCAAGGAGGTATCTCATTCTAAGATGGATACTAAAATGCTTGCCAAGAGCGACTCAACAACTACAACTGCAACTACAACTAAAGCAACTCAAGGTCCAAGCTGTAGATGTGTCCTATTCTCAAACTCTCCACCTGGAAATAACAATGAAGGTGGTAATAAAACAAGAGGAGGTGAGTATATATACACAGCATGTAATAATGGATCACTTAAATGTTTAGATTCAGAACGTGCCTGTAATAGTTTAAACCAATTTCACAATAAAGAACAATCGTCGAACAACAATCCAATTCTTTGGTCTATTGATAATGCACATAATGTTGGTATTAATAAGATATATCAACTACCACATTCTTCTCCGTGTGGCGCGGCGATTGTTACCGGTGATGATATAGGTACGGTACGATTATGGGATACTAGAATCTGCAGCAATAACAATCAAAGTAATAACAGTCAGAGTAGTAATCCATTTGATAATCTAATGAAGTTACCAACAGGATGTATACAACATTGGAAGGTTAATCATGATTATATAACCGACTTTGAAACGAATGTTGATGGTACTACACTCTTTGCATCATCGGCCGATGGAACATTATCTGTTTTTGATATACGATATATCAATAAAAAGGGAGGAACATCACGATCTATTAGTTTACCTGATATTGATCCACATCAACCAATATCATCATTAGAACAAAAGAATAATACATCATCATCAACAACATGGGAAAAACATGGATATGTCAAATCAGATAATCAAGAAGATGAATTACTAAGTTTAGTACTACTTAAGAATTCGACCAAATTATTATGTGGATCACAACAGGGTATATTATCCTTATTCTCGTATAATATATGGGGTGATATATCGGATCGGTTTCCGGGTCATCCACAGAGTATTGACGCATTACTAAAAATTGATGTAGATACAGTATTAACTGGTAGTAGTGATGGGTTGGTACGGTGTGTACAACTATTGCCGAATGCATTATTGGGTGTATTAGGTAGTCATGATGGTTTTCCTATAGAGGGTTTGGGGTGGAGTTGTAATAGGAATATGGTTGGTAGTATAAGTCATGATGAGTATATTCGTTTATGGGATGCTTCTTTGTTGAAAGAGGAGGATGATGACTCTGATGTTGATGATGTAGGGAATATGGTAGAAGATGAAGAAGATCATATCAAATCATCTGGAATATCAAGCAAGGCACAAGGAGTAGCATCATCATCAAGAACAACAACAACCACGAAAGAACAACATGATGATAGTGAAGATGATTGGGAGGATATGGATGAAGATAAGGATAGAATGGACAGTGATGATGACGACGACGATAGTGACTCGGATGACAACTATAGCGGGGGAAAGCAAAAGAAGAGAGAACAAATCTTCAAGTCTCAGAATGATGAATTCTTTTCTGATTTGTAACCGTGGTGGTGGTTAAATCCATGTTAACATGTTATAGTATCTAGTAGAGGAAGAATGAATCAGTATTTCTAAGCTGTACATTCTCTAATAATTATATCTTACAACCTCATTGCACCAATCTTCTATCATTGCAATAGACTCAATAGACCTGTACTAATCGTACATATCTACATTCATCTAGTAGCTTAGGTCAGTGCCACTTGATGGCCAAATATTGCCTGAAAGTTGGCAGAAATCGGAATCTGAGGCAAGAAATCTGCCAACACGTGGCTGTAAAAGTATGGTGGAGGGACTTACAATCATGCTGGGAGTGTTCATCTACCTGTTATGCACATATACAATGCCAAACAAGCACTACTATAGCAAGCCTACATCTCTGAGGTGCCACTTGATGGCCAAATATTGCCTGAAAGTTGGCAGAAATCGGAATCTGAGGCAAGTCCCTCCACCAACACGTGGCTGTAAAAGTATGGTGGAGGGACTTACAATCATGCTGGGAGTGT
>Ga0075439_13079_pt1 | contig 19357 bp, 12 predicted proteins | sample MintriSingleCell_FD_74264 | JGI IMG/M metagenome (GOLD analysis project Ga0075439, IMG submission 74264) | Marine eukaryotic communities from Monterey Bay, USA to study complex ecological interactions - Minidiscus trioculatus JGI Plate_4_G5... | ecosystem: Environmental > Aquatic > Marine >... | reverse complement strand
TCGGTGCAAGGTGGAAGAAGTGTTTGGAAGTTTCAAACAAAACAGCCTTGAAGTATCAATCTCACAAAGATGCTGCTGCTAGTGGAAGATCGTTTAAGAACAAGGAATTGTTTGAGGTGTAAGAAGTAGGAGGTAGGTGCCTATATGCTATTAAGCAATATCGGATATATTTCAGTGAACGCTCTGTATGTGTATGAGTAGTGTTTCCTTTTGAACAAAGTTGAAGCAGAACTATTAGCTTTCTAGATATTTAGTTTTCTATTCATATCTAGCTTTAAGTTAATTTGAATTCTCTAATGTACATAAGCTTTACACACAAAATATCAATTTTACTTGACATAATGATCTAGAAGCTTTCCCTTCACTGGACCGTTAATGGGAAGGGGCCTATTCTTCAATCCAAGCTCCATACCACGTTTCCACATTGTCATCATATCTTTAACACAAATTTCACCAACCTCATCAGTTTTACGCTCATATACAGTGTTGATAATACATCCGGCATGGCATGGGTAGATCTGATGTTGCTCCAAACCAAATCCAATATCAAAGTGTCCCTTGAGGAAGTTGGATGTAGTGGGTGATGTTTCTAGTACGGCAATCTGATGATGGTCTATATTTTGAAAACCTGTCAAGTCAATGGGGATATAAGGCACGGTATAATCAAGGATCAATCTACACTTGTACGGGGTAGCCTCTGACTTCCTGGATGATGCTCCTCGAGCGGGTGCCAATGCCTTGGCATACTTCCTCAGGGAAAGTTGCTTCCCTAATACTGCCACCTTGTGGTTCAACAGATTGGCCAAGTCTGATGTATAAGTCACATTGGGATTCTCTATCGTATGTGACAGTGAGTAGATCTCAATCTTCAACTTGGGATAGTTTGCAAGTAGCTGTTTGCAAACGGCATTACCAATCTTACCATTGGCACCCACGAAGAAGATGGATTCAATCTTATCAAAGTCTGGCAAGTCAATCAGTTGATGGTAAACTGATGCAGCCGTCATGGTATCACCTGTCCAAACGTGTACATCCTTGTCCTTGAGGTAAGGGTCGGCCTTGACCATGTCAGAAATAAGCTGCCCTCCATCATTCACTTGTTTCATTTTATTCAAATTTCCCAGTCCGAAGCACTTTGTACCATATGCCTTATGCTGTTCCCTGATGAGCTTTACAATATCCTTATTGACCGCTGCATAACGCTTAGGGTTGATGTAATCAATGGGTGTACGGCAGATACAAATGACACGTCCAATGAGCTGATCATTGATCATGTACCGAGAACATGTGTACGCTGACATGACCATACGACATGCAAACCCAACCATATTGCAAAACATAAACTCAACCATGTAAGGCAAATACTTGAAGGTACGGAATGGACCATACGCAGCATAGATATCCCACTCAGGACAAGTCAAGAAGTGTGCCAATCCAGCATTATGCCCAATGAAGACAAAGTCTTGTTGCTTCTGGGGTAATAAACGATCCGAGTCAGTCTTCTTGTATGACCTCCAGGTACCAAACATATGATCCCAAATTGGCATAAACAATGCATAGTTGGCACGGAAGAAGGCATGATGACCTAAATGAAATTCAGGTGTGTAGAATAAGTATTGGAAGGGTGAATACTTGGATGTAAAGATTGGATGACGATACTTGATATTCATATGCCCGTATGCGTTGATCAAATCAAATAAGACGAGGTATGCTCCTATAATCGTCCAATGCATCTCCCAAAACAACAGGAAGGGAGCCATGAAGGCAGGTCCAAAAACGGCAATGTATACAAAGTGTTCATCAAAGTTTTGTACCAAACTCGTACTTGGGAGGGTGCTAATTGACAAATGATGAAACCCATGCATCTTCTTCATATTCTCAGGAATGTGTAACCACCGATGTGCAGCATAGTATAACGGTTCGACCAAGAGAACATGTGCCACGAATGCACGAAGTGCACTAACACCGATAACACTAGCATCCGAGAAGAACATAGCAGGGAATATAACCTGTAATGGAATTTGTGCATACATGTGTAGTAATGTACCAACGAGGTAATCTGATCCTTCCCGTTCTAATTGTTTCTGTGGTAACTTATTGAGATAGTTGTCTTTATCGAAGAAGAGGTAGTGAAGTGTTAATGTTAATCGTGTTGATATGATACGTGCAATGCCAATAGCGTAGATGGCATATATGGGTGTTCCAAGTAGATGACAGATGAGTGCAGGTCCAAGGAACCAAAGCATGTCGTAGTTTGTATTACGATTATGATCGGAGTGTGTAGATGTTACCGCCTTGATATGACTAGTCTCGTCTTTGGATGGACGAGTATCTTCATTGTATGCATTATTGGATAGGATAGACGATGAGGATGATGATGCATCACCGACAGAGGTCATGGAGGTTAGCTTTGCAAGCTTGGGTACATCGCTTGCCTTTGTGCTTGTTGGTGCACACATGATATGTTTTTGAGTTTGTTGTTGATTAATATATAGAGTTGTTCAAGTATCAGTTTATCTGATTTATGAAAACAACTCAATGCTTATATGAGAGTTGATGTGGTTCAATACGCAGCTCTATATTTGCCGTCAGCGTCAAGGAAGTTGTGTTGAGTGTTGCATGCGTGGCGTCGTTGAAAACAACGATGACATATTATCTGACTTGGTATCTTTTAGACGTGATTGACTAGCGATTGCAAGTCCGTACCCCGTACCGCAAAGAATTGAAAGTACGTAGACTCACGAGGATAAGTTGTTAGGTTATCAACAATAGTTCATATACTACCAAGTAGCTAGCAAACTCGACTAAGTCAAGACTCGAATACTCATGCTCCCCATATCTCATATGGTACCGTCAGCTCTCAAATTACCTCTCTTGACAAGCGAAGGAAGCTCTGTCATTTCAGTGGGTACTGATGGTACCTCACTCTTTTGCAATAAACCCTTTTCCTTCTTGGCATAGTTGCAATACTCAAGTAGAATGAAATTCTTTCCAGGAAAACAGTTCTGCGTATAGTCGAACATTTCATCTGTAAGCTCACATGGGTCATCTTTCCCTCTCTGTTCTGCAAATGAGAACAGTCTATCTTCAAACCCATATATGAGCGTTACTGCCAATCCTCCTCGAAGATTGTTTGCCAGCTCCCAAATCATGTCACTTGCCTCCTCTTCATAATAGTATGCCACATCAGCATGATCAGTTGGTTCATCTCTTACTCCCCCAACAATATTCCATACCGCATCATACAATGCTCGTTCCCACATTGCGCGTCTCCACTCACGATAGAAGACTGTTTTGCATCTGATACCATTAGCATCTAATCGGCTAGCAACAGCTCCATTCCACTTTCCACAAGCTTGTGATTCACCTGCCCACTTCTCTTCTCCATTTGCATCTTCACCAATATTGCAAGCCATGTCTTCAGGCTTGCGTGTCACTCCTCCTAATCCTTGGCCAGGAGGTGGTAATGAGAATCCGACAGTAACTTGTGTCATTGAATCTCGACACATTCCGAACTCTCTTAATATTGGCTCTACTACACCACACTTCTTAGTTCCAGAGAAGAAGACAAAGTCATTTGCTCTACTCTTCCATTCTTCATCTAAGTTTTGTATAAAGTCTTTCAATTGAAATGGCGGTAGTGTGATATATATTGGGTAAGCCGTTCTTCCTCCAAGTTCCTTTGGTAGTTTTGTATTTGGTGTTAGTATTATATCATCGCCAGTCCCTAAACTATTTATCGCATCTGTTAATGGACTAATATTATCTATCGATTGTACTATGACTGAAGGTCCATCATCTTCTTTTTGCAAATCTTGTTTACCTATGTATGAAAGATTGGCATGCCATATGAATAGTGTTAGAAACAATTATTTATATCATATGTTCATATCATAATATGTACATATCATCATATAAATGATGAACATTATGTTCATTTATTCATATCATGTCACACTGTAGGCACTCGCTTATGATAGTAGCACCATCATATCAGTACTATCGAAACAAAGTAAAAACAAACGAAGGAACATACCTGTGGCTAGAAAATCTTTGTATTCTTGAATAGCTTGGCCATTTGACCAAGTTGCCATGTGTAGAGAAGAAGAAGAAGCAGTGTTTGCAACTTTTTGTGATATGTAAAAGACATTCTGAAAAGCATCGGATGCTAGATTACTAAACACCATCAAAACGATTACATAGAGTAAAGGTGACATCATCTTCCGATATGACTAGATCATCTACCATACAAGAGCAGAGGAATTAAGAGCCGACAACTACCTCTTGGAGAGGTTGCTATGGGAGGAGAGAGAGATGGGGAGAGGTATCTTTTTGGAAGAAAAAATGACGATGACGAACTCCTTGCTTAATCGTTCCTATTACTTATATTCATAAATTCATATATACGGGTAGAAGAGGAGTGATATAGGTTGCGCAATCGTTCTTCCTAGTAGGAGAAAAGAAATCGTTCCATTATAAATCAGAAAGGATATAAATACAAATTATAGTAATACATAACAAGGAGTAGAAAGATATTAAGAAGGAGAGAGGATGGCGCTTCTACCCAAAACAATGAAGATAGCGGCATTAAACGAGGCCGCCTTGGTCTCACTTAAATTTGCAAAAGATCCATTAGTTGAGGAGACTGATGTATGTACTGGTAAAGAACTCCTAAGCAAGTCTGGTACAGTTGGTAGCTTAGTATTTGTTGTAAGAAGGCCTGGATGACCGCTAGTTAGGGGTGATGCCAGAATCATTCAATCAAAACTGGATGATTTGAAAGGTTTCAACCTCTATTCTATTGTGAAGGAGACTGGTGTTGACGATGAGGGGTTGAATGAATTTGCAACAGAGTACTTTCCTCATCCTACGTATAAAGATCAAGCACTTGTGTTCTATAATGCGTTAGGCTCGGGCAAGCTTTCATTAGGTTTCAATCCATTAGCATACATCAAGTTGATTCGCGATTCTATGAAACGTATTAAAGAGGATGGGGTAAAATCATACAATACAAAAGGGGAAGGCTTTCTTCAAGGGGGATGGATTCTATTTGATAAAGAAGGCAATCCAAAGGCAGCCTTCCAAGAGAATGCTAAGCAAAGAGTGCCTATTGATGATATTTTAAAGGAGGTTAAAGCAATGTCTACTAAGGAATAGACACAACTGTAAAAAAGATTGGCAATAGAATAAAGCAAAGTTCAAGAGGGATGTGGAAGGCTTGAATGACGGTAATTCATGAGTGTCGCAAGGTATTGCATACACTCTGATTACTTGACAAAAGTACTGCACTCCTTTTCAAAGTTGCCGAAGTTTCTCTCTAAAGTTGTCTGTACAAATATAAATAAACAAATATAAAGCAACTATGTTTGATGGTACCATATGTATCAGTAGATTGTGCTTGATAAAGTTATTCTATTATTGGTGCAAGCGCAGATAAGCTTGGATCACCCAACAAAGCGACTAGAAATCCATTCATACCAAAAGCAATCAATACACCTCCTGTCAATGGAGTTACCCATTGCCCAAGCAAGGCACCAATATTGAAACTTCCTTCATCACTATCATTGCTACTTTTAGCCTTTTGTAAATTAACCAAGGCTTGTCCACCTGTAGCCCCGACAATCAATAATGGTGTACTGTACCCTAATGTATACGACAGCATCCAACTTGCACCTTTTACCAAGTCTCCAGACGATGATATATCCGAGGATGAAGCTGATGCCAAATATGCTAACAGAGAAGCTAATACTGGCGTTGCACATGGACTTGCAACTAATGCCGATGTTCCACCGAGGAGACATGTTCTTATAAGTGATGCTATTTCATCTGAAATTCCTTCTTCGTGGGTTGAAATGTCGTTTTTATCAGAACCATTCTGATTGCTTTGTAAGTTGTCCACAACTAATCCACCATCCTCATCGAATAGACTTTTACTTTTACTATCCTTGCTTTCAAATGCCGAAGTGGCAGTGTTACGCCACTTACCATCTAAGCTTGGCAATGGTATACGTATTAATTCTAACAACTGTAGTCCCATAACAACACTGACTAATGAAGAGATTGCAGCAAGTAATAATGATGTGATTGGATCAGCATTACCACTTCCATTACTACTGCCGAATACACCACCTAATGCACTTGCACTAACCCCTAATGCTGTAAAAACTAATGCTAATCCAGTAGCAAAAGCAACAGTTGGTAATACTGTATTCTTATCCTGCCGTTCATTCGCTGCATTAGTAATGTAACTAACAGTAATGGGAAGTAGTCCCAAGGAACACGGAGAGAAGGAAGTCCATAATCCTGCAGTGTAGAGTATTGCTAATGATTTTATTGATTCTATATTTGTTGTTGTTGTTGCTGTTGCAGCAGATGTAGAGGAAGGTATGACCGAGTTGGCAAGTGATGAACCTATATTTTGTGCATTGAATATTATATCTTCAATACCTAACTGTATTGCAGTTGTAGATTGATATTGATGATTATTATAATTTTGCTTTGAGAGATGTGATATTAAAGGAGTGAAAGCATATGATATACTACTCATTGCAATAATTAGTATACAATAAGCAACAGCACATACTGATACTGTTGTTGATATCCTCCGTATAGGCATTTCTAGAATCTCTCTTTGACCAATCGATAATACATACCTACCCTCTACATACCCTCTATCTTCTCCAGCTATTCTCTTATCTGTCACTAAAACACTACCAATTGAAAAATCTCTAAATCAATCAAGCTGCAACTGCTATACATTTTAGTACATATTCTTGCCACTACCTTTATATCTCGTCGCGCGTTGATATCATCAATTAATCTGTGCTCTGCCCCTCCTCCAAATGATCACATCTAACTTTTGCGAATCTTTCTCGTGAGCAAATCCGATGCGCCATTGTAAACGATATAAATAGTAGACAAGGAAAGCTAAGTGGCAGCGTATATAGTCTATCGAACGACGTCGTGCACGGTCATGTTATTATTATTGACACGGTGATTATTGATAGCCAGTTTATATACCAAAAAGAAATTAGTTAAGTATCAATACCCTTCAAAAATTAAGAAATCCGAGAAATAGAAGAACAGACAGCATTAGCATAGAACAGTTTGCTTACAGAAGTATTGTACCTATATTATTGCTCTTTTATAAATTAAGCAAAGAGAGAGTCGGGTAGTATTATCAACAGTATATTGCAATAAACTGCCACATATATCACGCCAACACAGCGTTTTTGCAATATCAAGAGGCAAGCAGAAAGGCCAACGGGATCACATATCGTTTTGGGAATTGGATTGTACTAGACATCGGACGTAACAAGTGATCCTTACAAACTGCAAACTCCGCTTATACATTAACATTGGGAAAATTGATAGTTGCAAAGATACACTTTTTTAAAAAAAGGTGCACAAGATAGGTACAAATTCTATCCTACATAACAGATTGAAGATCAATACAGATAACATACAACAATACTTATCAAATTATTATATAAAGGATATTAAAAGATGCCATCGGTAGTAGCAAATCTACGCTCACTCTCTCCATCACCAATGAGGGTTAAAAAGGCCTCATCTCGAGCGGCATCACCAAACTTGCAATATGAGAATATGCAGCAGTCAACTCCAACTAAGAATATAAATATGAAGAAGTCTTCCTCATCACCGGATTTGGGAACACCCAAAACACCATTAACAAGTACACCCGGTAGTAGCAAAGGTAAAAAGAAGATGTTTAGTAGTTTAAAGAAACGAATGTCAGTAAATAAAGGACATAAAAAGAGTAATAGTAGTGGAGGTGGAACGGCTGGATTAGAAATTGAAATTGGTACAGACGGTTCAAGTTCTGGTAATAATGATGCTGATCCTACACAGTTATTAAATGCTGGAATGACGACGACTAATAATAATAATAGCGGTACCCCACCCCGTTATTCAATGAACAAATTAAAGATTGATACAAGTAACAAAAATAATAAAGAAACTATCAATGGCAGCAGTAGAAGTGATAGGAAAACACCCACACAAACACAATTAAACAGTGTCAAAAGTGTAGATACTATACAAACACATGGTCCTGCATCACCAAGTCCAAGAATATCAAATTATAACAACAGACAGCAAAAACAAGCACAGAAACCATTTCAATTCATATCAGATGATAACTTTACACGACGTGTCGAATCATACGATGGACAGGTAATAACATGTACTGATTCACAATTACCAACCTATGAGGTTGGTAACTATTTAGGAGGTGGTGTTGCCGGTGTCGTCTATGAGGGTAAGCGATTACGTCCTGTGAATGAGTACCCACCGATACGAATTCGAGGTGGGGGTGCATTTTATCCAAATTCTGGTGGTTTTGACGTTGCTCCTACTCATGGTGCACCAACAACAATACCAACTCATGGTGCACCATTGGCAATGTCAATGACATCATCATCATTATCAAGTGTTAGACGAACACGTTCGGGAGGTGCCGCGGCGGGACCGCATGATACTGCCGAGACTGGTACGGGTTTATTTGCTGATGTTTATAGAGCTGTTAATCCACAGTATAATAGACAACCCCAGCAGCAAGGTAGTTCCGTGGGAAGTAGTCGCAGTAGTTTACCACCAATTGGCGGCAATACCCAAACAATACGAGGTATGAACAATAATAGATTAAATGATGACAAAGGTGGATGTACAACATTTCTATTTGGTGGATGTGGTAATAATGAAAATATTGTTGATGATCGGTCATTTCCACTTGGTGCAAATTCAATCTCAGCAAATATGACTATGCAAACACCACCGAATAGTTTAGAAGAAACGGGAACAGCAACGGGTAAAGAACGGTATAAAGCAGTAGACATGTCAAGTATTGAAGTTCCCGCGGCATTTTCAAGTATGGATCATGATCAGGGGGGTGTTGTTGTTGATGATGCCGATGCACCCAATCGGAGTAAACGAGAGGCTAAGGCGTTATCACGGAATGCACCCCAAGCAGCTACAACAATTGACAATAGTGTTCAACGATCAAATTCCTTTACAGAATCACCCGTTAAGCATATTGGCAGCGGTGGCAATAATATAAATATACAACAGCAGCAACAAACACACTTAATTGAGGACATGTCCGAAACAGTCGCAATTAAAATCTTAAATCCAGTTGGTTTCCGATTATTAGATCCAGATACATTACACAAGGCAGTCATAGTCCGTGAAGGGAAATTACCAACTGTCAATCCAGTCGATGGATCATTTATATTAAAAGAGGAACATGTTTGGTGGTTAGTTAATCCCAATAGTCGTAATTTGCGTAGTTTGCTAAGGAAGAGTACTGGTATTAGTCGAACATCATCCCGTGGCGGTGGCGGTGGCGGGGTGGATGGTGCTAGTGAGGAATCATCATTAAAGAGACAACAGAGTTTAGTTGGGAGTGGTGGTGGCGTTGATAGGGGATCGCCCGAACGTGGATTACGATTAAGTTTAGTTGCAACCTATGTCGATCCACAGACCAAGACATTGCGAGAGTTGCCATTACCAAAGTGTGTAGAGATATGGGGTCATCCACCATTTGCTGCAACTGATCAAGAATTTGAGGCTATGATGGAGGTGTTGTTGAGATTGAATGCTGGATATGGTGGTAGTAGGAAGAGTAGCAGTGGCGGTGGTACTAGGGGAATGAATGCTCGATCCCCATCAAATATTTCCCAATTATCATACAAGGGTAGCAGTAGTGATAAGAATGATCCATTGGCATCTCGTCGGTCTGGGTCGACAGTGTACTGTCCAGCGTTGTCGGCTTACATCGCAGTACCGGCCATACCACCCAAGTATCTTCGTTGGTTAAAACAACGTCGATTGGCGACCAAGGAAGTACGTAATATGATGCGTATCGGTCGACATACTAACGTTGTGCATTTATATGAGGTATTGGAAATGGTACAAGATAGCAAATCTACAATGATATTGATATTAGAATTAGTTCGGGGAGGTGAATTGTTTGATTTGATCAGTAGTAATTCAAGTTCAAAGCGAAAGAATGAACGGGGTAGCGGCAGTGGTGGTGGTGGAGGAGGAAATGGGGCTAATGAATTACATGAAGTGACCATGAGAAAGTTCTTTAGTGAGTTGGCAAGTGGAATCAACTTCATACACTCTTGTGGTGTGGCGCATCGAGATCTTAAGCCAGAGGTGAGTTAACTTATTGTGTTGTTTTGTTTTCTACCCTTTCCACACTTTTTTAATGCTCAAACTATCTCCTCTGCTTGTACAATACCAGAATCTCCTTATCCACACAAAGCCGGCTACCACGGATACAAACAAAGGAATCGATTCAATAATCGAGGAAGAAAAGACACTCAAAATTGCTGACTTTGGTCTATCCGCGGCATTTCAACTATATCCTGTCCCATCCTCAAGTAGTCTTATTCATAATATTTCACGTGGCGACTCGGCAAGTCGTTGGGATGGTAATAGTGTGCTGCCATGGGATGGATCTAGCTCGAGTCGGAAACAATCGAGTGGTTTACCTCTCAGTCCACAATCAACATCCCCAGCCTCCTCGACCAAATCTGGAGGAATTTCTCCATTATTGAACCGAGTCGGAGCCACGGCATTATCGATGCTAACATGTGGTAGCATGACAAATGTATGTGTTGATGAATCCGGTGACATTAATGATCTAGTCGATGATGGATTTGGAGGGAGCGGTACTGTTGACTTACGCCGAATGACATCAGTGGTTGGATCACCTCACTATGTTGCACCGGAGATTATAGCTCAGACAGACAAGGGCAGGAAAGCAGAGGGCGGTGGTGCCGTTGAGGGAGGAGTAGAATCGCCTCAAGATCGAAAGGCAAGACATGCCGCTCGTGTTGGATATGATGGCACCAAAGCAGATGTATGGTCTGCAGGAGTGATACTGTATGCCATGTTATTCCGCTCATTGCCCTTTGGTGAAGACTTATTGCGATGTCCACGATATCAGGCATTTCAAAAGTGGTACAATGAAGCTCGACAAATACTAACACCTGTGCCAGGCAAACAGAATCGACGAGCTGTGGTAGAGTCTACACTAGATCCAGTGTATGACGAGTTTGATGAGGAGGAGATGCTTGGTCCACATTGGTTCTTCCCGAGTGAAATTACAGCCCCCGGTCGAGACTTGATTGTTGCCATGTTAAATCCCAATCCAAGCGATCGTCTATCGATAGAGGCAGTATTGAAGCATCCTTGGTTACGTGCTATGGATGATGGCTTTACTTTTCAAGATGCCCCAGTGGCATCTACATCTGCTTTTGGTTGTGGAGGTTGATGATACATTACAAGGAAGTTTTTTTTTTAGTTTGAATGTGTAGGATGTATGTTAATCGTTTGTATTGTATATACAAATATATATTAAGAGAAGAAGATGTAGACTTAGGTGGATGTCGGATAACCATACATACGCCTAAGATAAATGTTTGTAAACTAGATCTATATTGCTGTTTTTGTTTGTTATCTTTATAATGTCATCACTGGTCATGCTATGAACTCCCAACATATATATCTCACTACATACAAAGCCCCGAATTATAATCTCAACACAATTACTTGAGTCTTCTAGGAGGAGACCATTCGAACCCAAGCTCATCCAAAGCACGAATCCTCTGAAGAGTCATATGACAGACTTGCTTCTTCTCTCCTGGCACAACATAATCTCTCTTTTGGAAGATACGATATTGTCCACGTTGCTTGAAGACCCAGTAAGCCAAAGGTTGGTTCTTTGGATAGGTCGATGGAACATTGCAATGCCCGTGAATCTCTTTAAACTTCTTCAACTCATTCAACCTTGTTTCCCACGGTGTTCTACTAACACGAATTGTCCATTTGAAGCTTAACTCATCCAAGCTAGCAATCCTCTCAGGAGATAAACTCGTTTGGACTCCCTTTTGAAGCTTACGCCACTCCGTACGTTGCCTATTCACAAAGGCACCAAGAGCTGGATTATGTTTGTACTTGAGGGGAACGTCAACATCTCCATGTTGAGACTTGTAATCACGTAGTTCCTTAATCCAGTTGTCCCAAGAGCCATTGGATTCACGGAGTGACCACTTGAAGTTAATCTTGTTCAATAACCTAATTTTCTCTGCCGTCATATAGGTGCTCTTCTTCTTTGACATCCTGCGATACTGAAACCTCTGTTCATTTACCCAATATCCTAAGCTAGGGTTCTTAGTATAGATTTTGGGTACATTGGCATGTCCATTCACATTATGGAACTCTCTGAGCTCGGCATATCGATTGTCCCACGAAGTTTGAGCATCACGTGCTGTCCATGTAAAGCCAAGTTCATTCAAATCCTTGATACGCTCTGGTGTCATCGATGTTGATTTACCAGCTTGATACTTGCGATACTCAGAACGTTGACGATTTACGAACATACCAAGTGATTGATTGCCTGAATACTTCAGTGGAACATCGACATCGCCGTGCTTATCTTTGTACTCTTTCAGAACCTCAATCCATTTATCCCAACTTGAATACGAAACATTATTCGAGATTGATCCACGGAAGGTATTATTATTCGAATAAGAGCCCCAAACAAATCCCATGCTTGTCAAGATTCTAACCCTATTAGGTGTCATGGTACTTGGCCTACTAATACTATCACGACGGCACATCTTCTGATACTCGGTACGTTGATCTGCACACCATTGATGTAACTTTTCATAGTGTGTTCCCTTGCCATATCCCTCGGGTACATTGCAGTGACCAAACTGCATTAAGAACTGATGTAAGAGAGTATGATGTTTACGCCAATATGCTTGTTCACTAGCATCCTCGTGTCCTTGATCGGTACCACTTGTTGCACGATCTGGAACTGCTTGATTATGATGATGACTCTGATGAGCTTGGTGGTAGTAAGGTGAGTAGTAAGATGGCCTACCGCTTGATGGAAGTGCAGGCGGAAGATTCTGACCCCAAGGACCACCGCCACGAGTAAATTGCTGCGATGATACATACGGAGGCAAGGGTGCCTGATTCCAAGGACCAGAAGGAGGTACACGATGAGCTTGAGGTGGTGGATGATGTACCGTCGGTGCTGCCAGTGTTGGACTTGACGATTCGTCACTCACAGCAGTACGGATTTGAGACGGCGAAGGCGTAATTGGTCCACCTAACATTCGATTCGTTGATGGGGTGATTGTATGTTTACCATCATTGAGACTCTCCTCCTTGTCTTCATGTGAAGTACTAACAGCAATGGTAGTCTTGTGCCGACTAGACTTGGGGATATTACCTCGAGGCGGAGAGAAACTTACTGGCGCCTCTTCTTCATCGCTAGCATTCTTGGGAGTTGAATGAGATGCACCTGGTCTCCATTGCATTGGCTGCTGATCATAATATGGGGTTTCAGGCGAGCCGACCGACTTGGAAGCAACATTATAGATTGTCTGTCCTGGGCTCAAGTGTTGAGTTTGTGGTGAAGACGATGGCTTGCGAGGTGAAAGTTGACCAGAACTATCATGCCGACTTGAGTGGATCAACTCCATTGGAAACCTTGGTGGAGGAAGTAGACTATTACCATCACCTGCACCATTGATACTTTGTGTATTCTTGATTGTGGGCGGAGATTCAAGTAGCTTCGTCCGAGGAGTAGTCAATGGACTCATCTTAGGTAAGTTGGATGTTGATACTCCAGTTATATGTTCAGCATAGTCAAAGGTATCACTTCCCTGTAACTGAAATGATGGACTTGGCAAGAACATCATATTATTAGCATCGGTAAAGGCAAGAGGCGATCCAGTAGGCGATGACCCTCCCATACTAAAGTTTGCTTCCTTGAGATACTCTGAGAAAGAGGCATCATCATCTTTATACTCTTGTGATAACGAGAACTTGATTGGGAAGGGATAATCTCCGTCATCAATAGTAGGGGATCGCGTAGGATTAGATGTTGATGCTGCTACGGACGATGCCAACTTGTCGATATCATAGTCGGTATGCTGTTGATCATGAGGCAATGCCCACGATAGTCTCTTCTTGATACCACCAACATTGCCATTGTCAAAGGATGAGTTCTTATTACGCTTACCCAAGAACCGTGGTGGAGACTTGCGAGCTGCTGCTGCATCGGTAGTAGTAGAACTACTTGGAGGTTTAAAGATTGACTCCACATTGTCAAACTGTGGCTTGTTATGAGTTGTAGTTGACTCGTCCTTCTTGATCGCCGATGGGGAGTTAGATGATGACATTGTCGTATCTCTTTCTACAATTGCAACTCAACTTCTTTAATGATAGTTTAATCGAACTCTTTATCATTAATATCCACTGTAATCAAACTCTTTGTTGATAAGATGTTCGACTTGGCAGGCAAATAATGAAGTTGTGATACTTTTTTTAGTTCATTGCAAAGCAAAAATAGTCAGCTCATCATTGTTTATTGGTTGCAGAGCCGCCAGGCTATAACGGGGCCGAGCCTATTGAACATGTCATCTCACACATGTAACGAGGGGCTCTTTCTCGAATATTTCTCTTCATTGTCATGGGCTCAATCTCTTTGTCATTGGTCGCCTAATTCATCGAGCACATCAACTTTCATCATTTTTTACTCAACCTAGTACTTTGGCGATACACCCGTCAAATCCATCACTTGATGGAGGAATGAGGAAGAGCAATTGTTGATCTTATGACATTGAACTAAATCAATAGACAGTTATCATTGAATAGTGGATAGTCAGGTATGTTCATATAGGGGAGAGGATATATGAGTTGTATGTGCATGTATGTTTTACTTTTTTGTGCATATCATATGCTCACTTTTTTTGCTGATGACGCTCAATGAATGATGGAGGAAAGAGCAACTTGTTGATGTCAAGTTGAACTATTGTGGTTATCATTGGATAGTGGACAGTCAAGTATGTTTATACGGGGAGAAGATATGACTATGTTTATGTGTACAATTATTTTTGTGCATATCATATGCTCACTTTTTTTCTGATTGCAATTACATACATAAATTACATTATCTACATCATATCAGAGTATCAATTGACCTTTGATTTGACTAAGTATTAGATTGCAGTCCCAAAATGAGATTTATATCATTGGTAGTAGTTTCGGCAATTTCAATCAATTCGGCATTAGCTTTCAACATCCCTTCCTCGCTGCCATTAAACATCAGATCATCGCAACTCTTTAGTACACCCGTTGCCACTGAAGAAATAACAGGGACAGTTAAGTGGTACAATGTTGAGCGTGGCTTTGGCTTTATCGAACAAGATGATGGACCTGACATGTATGTGCATGCAACAGGACTTAGCTTCCAGGGACCTCTAGTTGAAGATGAAAGAGTCAGCTACACAACTGAGATTGATCCTAGAACAAATAAACCAAAGGCTGTGAATGTTTCCCGATCAAGTACACCTGCAGCTCCGATCGCTGAAGAAGAACCAGTAGTTGAATCACAGGTTGAAAAGGTAATGAAGGTAGTGAAGAACGAGTTGAGTGAAGAGGAGAAGAAACAAAAGTCAATCAAGGCTGAACAATTTCAACGAGCTAGACTCGCAGCACAATTTGCAATGCCAAAGCCAGCTGCTCCTCAACCTACTGTATCTGAAGCATCTGTAGATTATGATGCCACTGTTCGTTTGGCATATGAAGCATCTGGTTCATCGGGTGACTTTGATACGTTCAGAGTACAATACTTGGAGGACACTTCTGCCATGGTTGCAAAGAAGTATCAAGATGCTACTATTGCTGATAATGCTGCTAAGCAGGCTGCTATCGAAGCTAAAGCTGCTAAGGAAAAGGCTGATGCCGAGGCAAAGGTAAGTATTTATCATTTATATGAGTATAATTTATTATATATTATCTCATTGGAGATTGATATGCTTTAGGCTAAGGCCGCAGAAGAAGCAAGGATCGCCGCAGAAGCAAAGGTAAGTACCTATTTATATGTGTAGTTCATTTTATATCATCTCACTGGATATTGATATATTTCATCATCATCACAGGCTGCGGAAGAGGCAAGGATTGCACAAGAAGCCGAGCAACAACGTGAAGAGAAACGACTTGCCGAAGAAGAGGCTGCTAGAATTGCGGCAGAAGAGGCAGCAAAGACTCCAGAAGCACTAGCTGCTAAGTATGGGGCAATGGATCTCGAAGAAAGGGCATTCACTATCTTATGTGTAAGAATTTTGTTGTTATTTGTCCATTATTGCTTGTAAATTCTTCTCTAACCTATGTATCACTTTTGTAACACAACCAATTAAAATGAAGGATCTTGGGATGATCGAGCTGCATCCAGACCCAGATGATCCAAACAGGGATAGAAGCAAAGACGACGAGGACATTTGAGAGCCTGGGTAGTGAGAGATACCGTATTCACTAGAGCTAGTGTGTGAGATAGTTTGAACGATTATGTAAAGTATGGCCTAGACATTTAGCTATGAACAAGAACAATACACGAGAAATGGCAGGGGATATATCCTTCTAGAGTGACGACCCTAATGATGTACTTAAAGATATTTATTAGTTTGAAATTCTTGAGAATCAATAGGATGATTAAGAAATCCTTATCTACATTTACCTCACTGATGATCTACTCCTTTTTGATGTCCCCTTCTTTGTACTCCTCTTCTTACCAGCACTTTTGGGCGAGGCTCTACCTTTATTGACTGCAGGAGGTACATAGTTTGGGTCTCGTTCTGGTGTGAATGTGTGAGACTGCCCTTTTAGGTTCCTCCGCCTCTCTGCATTACTCATGAGCTCTCCATTTACAGCCTTTTCGTCCGCTTCAAGTATACCATTTACAACATCTAATAACTGCTCGCCATCAATGAATGGCACTTTGACCACGGCTATTTGAATTAGATTGGTTTGAGAAAGAAATGTTAAGTGAGAGAATGAGAAAAGAAAACAGTATATCTGTCACCCCTCTACTTAGTGGTGTGAGCTGTCAGTTTAAATAATGTTCTCTCTTCAATAAATTTCAGAACAGATCTTGGTATTTCATGTTTGGTCATCATACAGCTAGATTGGCACAAGATGCGCTCTTTTACTTACCTTCCCAAGGTTGTCTCTTTCCATTTGGATCGGAATCAAAGTCATTAGGATAGTACGGGGCGAGCGGAGATGATGGCTCGGTCATTAGCTCGCCAAGCACTGGAGGTAGAAGGTTGGCACTCTGAGGAGGTAACACTGACAGCAGTTGCGCCAGCGGAGGAAAGGGTTCAGTGTCCTCAAATGGGAACTCGCGAAAGCCGTCATTATCCTTCACATCAATATCTTCATCTCCATAAAACTCGTAGAGATTTGCCATGTCGGTTGACAGTGGAGCATACAAGTGAGGGAAGTACCAACTCCAACTGCAACATCCATTATGATAATAGTTCAAGTTCCAATGCAGACCCTCGAGGTAATAGCGTGTAATGGCACGGCGATCTCTTTGTGCTTCAGCTCTTCTTGTAGCCAAAGGTGATATACCTAGTTTGGACTCATAATAGAATTCACGATATGACCGAGAGGCATCTCTAGGATGAAGCTTCTTGAACTTCTTCTCAACCTTTGATTTGATTGTCTTATCCAAAGCTTTCATTTCTGGTGTCGATGAGGAGTCTTCATCTTCCTCATCTGCTGCAGCTTCTCCAAATACATTTGTTTCTACAACCAACCCTTGATTCGCCTCTTTAGCCATCATTGGAGTTGGTGTATCACCATACCAGCCTCCAAAAAAGTCATCTTGTTCTAATTCATTCTCGGTGCCCAATCCCCATCCTGGTTCATTCTCTTCATAGGCACGTCGACGAAAGTGTTCTTCCTCGAATACTGCCAAGTTGTAAAAGAATTGTTCCAACCTAGCAGGATGTATCTTTCCCTTATCAGTAAGGTATCCTCCCCATTCCGGTAAGAGATCAATGTAGTTGTTCAACATTAAACTCAACGCTCCATTATCAATCTCCAAATGAGGAACGTGCGGTAGAAAGTCATTACCAACAAACATACAAACAAAGATAAAGTCGTCAATGACTCTCTGTACATCATAAGGAACATTTAACCGTCCCGAGTCAGCAAACTTGCGGAATTGAATCTGAAACATTTCTCTCAAGGCTGATATCTGCAGTAGCTCAAAGTCATCACGAGTATAATCCAACATATCCTTCTTCTTACGATGTTTATGCCGTCCACGACCTGCCATGACAACCGACATTTTCTCCCTCAGTAATAAGAAGTCAGGTTCATGTGTAGCAAGTCCCAACATGATTAAATCGGCATCTAATCCATATAAAACGTGTGTAAGGTTTGGCTTCCAATGTGGATGTGAATTGGAAGGATTCTCAGCATCATACAATGCTTTTGTCTCACGAATGTAATCCATGACTTTATGTTCGCCTTCACCAGGTACATCAGGACCAGATACTACCACATCACATCCATTCTTCCATACTGGATCTGTTTTCTGTTTGTATTCAATCCACTTTCGCATAGCCAAGCCTAGTTTCAACATGAAATCAGTACCCGGTGTAATACAATTGGAATCAAATGCTTCAGCTTCAGGTAAACTACCATCACGAGCTAATAGTTTTGCAGCTAAATCTTCAGCTTCCTTTGACGATCGGAAACGACGTGAACGTTGTTGATTCATCTTAGCACGAGGGGCGACTCCATCAACTGCTAGATATAATACCTTCCTTGGTTGAACAATTTTGTATAACCTATCAACATAGCCGAAAATCTTTTTAAACATTTCAGTTTCATCGAGGAGTGTAATCTCGTCTTCATTATTTCCATGTGTACATGGATGAATAATACCATTCATATCAAGATAAAAGTTATCAATTGGGGGTATTGATGATGCCGATCCTAAACGCCTATTAAGTATATTAGGATACTGATCTGTTAACCATCGGAACATCTTTGGTATGCCATACAGTGCTGTAGATTGTTGTTTTGTAGTGGATATGATAGATGTTGATGTGTAAAATGTATTGGAAGTGATGGGTGATGGATTTAATATTGCAACATCATGATGTATTGGTCTTGAGATTGTACGAGTTTGTGGCGTTTGGAATGCAGATACATTACTGTGCGTTACCGCTACCAACAAGGCAAGTATTGAGCATTTCATCATGGTATTATTGTGCCAGCCGACAATGGTTTGCGCCGGAGATAATAACCAACTTTCAACTAACTCTTACTTATGTTGAGAGGGGTCGCGCAGAGGTATCCTTTATGAGAGTGTAATCATCACTCATCACTAATCACTCATCACCGCAAAATAGACAACTCTTCTTGTGCTCTCCCATCTCGGCGTTATTAGTCTGAGCATTGCAGATATCTATATATTATTCTACTGCTACTCAAATCATTTGTTCAGAGTCTG
>Ga0075439_13282_pt1 | contig 19376 bp, 11 predicted proteins | sample MintriSingleCell_FD_74264 | JGI IMG/M metagenome (GOLD analysis project Ga0075439, IMG submission 74264) | Marine eukaryotic communities from Monterey Bay, USA to study complex ecological interactions - Minidiscus trioculatus JGI Plate_4_G5... | ecosystem: Environmental > Aquatic > Marine >... | reverse complement strand
CGTCATCTCGACAAACCATATAATGTACTACTTCAATCTACACCATTTGATTTAGACATGTATGACAATTTTAATACTAATGATAATGACGACAATGATTCATTTATGTCTGATGATGAAGAGGAAGTACCACTTCTAGCAGTACCACAAGATACAAAGCTAACAATAGGACTAACAAAGTATTCACACGATACCACCCTCTGTGCAGCCGATTCACAAACAGGTCAAGTATTATTCGCATTATCAAAAGAGCGTATATCTCGTAACAAACATGATGGTGGTGATATAGCATCATTAGTTGAATTATGTTTAGAAACATTAGATTTAGATATTGATAATATTAACAGAGTTGTTATGAATAATCATCATCATCGAATATTACCAATGGAAGATAATGTAGAACATATGGAATGGGAAGAAGGACTTGGTATTAACTACTGCAATGATAATGATAATGGTGGATATACAGATGAATATAACATTTTATCAAGTGTACCAAACAAAGTTGAATTAAGTCATCATTTAGCACATGCATATAGTGCAGCGTCCCAATGTACATTCAATAAAGGTATGGTAGTTGTTATGGATGGGATGGGTGAGACTTGGCGTACTATGCAACATGCATTACTCAAGAATGATTATACATATGTATCAGATTTAGACTTGTGTGTTGATAATGATGAGATACAATTCATACCAAAAGATATAGAAGAGCGTGCAAAGACTAGTTACTTTGATTGGAGAGAAGCTGAGAGTGTATATACATTTGAGAAAGTTGATGGAAAGCATTTGAATATAAAGCCAATATTTAAAAGGTTTACTGAAGAGAATTCACCCCCGACTCTTTATAATCATGGCTTTGAAAATATGGATTCACTTGGTGCTGTATATTCTCGAGCCTCGTCACATATCTTTGGTGATTGGAATGCATGGTGAGTTGTATTCTTTTATTATAATATGCTTTTGTTTGTTGAAATTCGTATCGGCTGATCATATTCTTGTTCTTGACCTTAAACGCTCGATAGTGGTAAAGTTATGGGTTTAGCGCCTTGGCAGGGACATGTATGGGAGGATAAAGATACATCAACATCATTAACAGCTGAAACTTACAATGAACCCATATTCAAGGGGAAGCTGTACAAAGATATAGATGATGGGGGACTACAAATAGACAGGAGTAGAATGATGGGTTTACCATTCAATGCAAGAATTGATCCTGACATGTTTAATGATGAGGGTAATATGATCAGGAGTAAGAAGTATGATTTTGATGACAATGATTATATACCACCCGAAAGTGACGATGATGAGACGACTGCCAGTGACAACAACAATGAATCACCATCAAAACAACTTCCAACAAAAGTTGCACTTGATGCAATATCATTATCATCTCGGATACAAACTGACTTGGAATCTGTTGCAATGGACTTTGTGAAACACTTAAAAGAAAAAACTGGTGAAACTAACTTATGTCTTGCCGGTGGTGTCGCACTCAATAGCGTATTGAATGGTAAACTGAGTAGAGAACTTGGATTTGAGAATACTTTTATCCCTCCGTATCCTGGTGATGACGGCATTGCTGTTGGATGTTGTGCTTTTGGTCTATATGGGCTTACTAATGGCGATTCTGCCGCATCTTCGAATTCAGAAGATGTGCCTTTATGGAGTGAACCTCTATCGCCATACCTCGGCCCAATGCCGACAAATAGTGAAATACAAGAGGCTATAAGCCACGCGAGTCCATGGTTAGAGGTTGAAACAGTACGAGATGAATCAAAACGAAATGATATGATTGTCGAGGAACTATCCAATGGAGGAGTAGTCGCAATATACAATGGCAGGAGTGAATTGGGACCACGGGCTCTCGGGCATCGTTCGATATTAGCAGACCCTAGAAAGAAAGGACTTGTACGATTCATCAATGAGTTTGTAAAGAAACGAGAGTCCTTCCGCCCATTTGCTCCTAGTTGTCTGGCAGAGGAAGCACACAATTGGTTTGAGTTGGGAGAACAAGCTGCTGCGGTTAGCAATAATGTTTCTCCGTTCATGAGCATTACAGCTCAAGTAAAAGAAGCAAAGAGAGAAATGATACCCGCTGTGACTCATTGTGACGGCTCATCAAGGCTTCAGTCAGTTATTCCAGAAGCAGAACCGCATTATCATCGACTGATATCGGCTTTCTTTAAGAAGACTGGCATACCAATGGTACTGAATACATCCTTTAATACTCTCAAAGGTGAGCCGATAGTCGAATCGCCACAGAATGCAATACGAAGCTTCTTATCATCAATGGGCACAATTGAAATGTTGGTCATGGGTGATTATGTCATCAAAAGGAAACAGGCTAATATCCGGATTCTTCTGGGAGAGGAACAAAAGAGTGGAATCATGACTCCGCCATCGTTCCCAAAGAGAGCAGGTTCGGTCAATTATGAAAGCTCCTTCTCCATCGAGGCTGATAGTTCTGATGACAATGGATCATCAGTCTCAAAGACTCGTATTCAAATGCCTGAAAGACCAATGCATAATGAAAAGGATGGAGGTTGGTTTGAGTTGATAGATGATCTTGAAGGACAACTGTTAGGAATGTGTGATGGTACAATTGGCGTGGCTGATATCTTGACACAGTTTACAGCTGAAGGGGACTATGATAAAATCACGGAAGAGGACCAGTTTTTATTGCAAAACATTATTCAAAGGCTAGCTAGATTGTATGAACACACTTTAATCAGCTGGTAACGCTATGGCAAGTAGTACGAGTAAGGCTAAGATTTGACATTAAACACATTAGCGTAACCACATTAGCTACTACAAATGTTTTCTACTAATATTTATCACGGTAGTGGTGAGTGTGGACTTTTTAATCTTGGCCAATAGACTTTCACATCTTCTAACATCGCCACATTTCGATAGCATACAAGCCGAGGGGTTCTAGACACAAAATTACCCCTGGTGTACTATCAAACTCACTCACTACTATCACTATCAAAACTCAATCATTATTCCTCCACAAGAAGTCCTGGATATGTTAGAGCTAACTTCCGGGTTCTTCCACCACAGTATGGCCCAGTACAGGTTGGTTTTGGGGATGGCTTGGGGGTTGGTTCAGGTGACGGGGCATCAGAGCTAGGAATGGGCGTAGGGATGCCTGTAGGATAGGCAGTGGGCGGAATTACACAACTACCACCATCACACTCTAATCCATCGCAGCAATCTTCATCCCAAGGGTTCCCGCATGGACCTGTCACATCTACGCAGCCAGATGGCGGAGGCTGTTTGATTAAGCATGGTTAGAACAAGCTTGATGAAAGATAGCAGCATGGTATACATTACTTACCGTAGGCGGTGGTGTTGGCGGAGGTGATGGTGGAGGCTGTTGTTCGAACAAACATATACACAAGTCAAGTTAGATCCAAGTCTATTAGAAGATGGCAATCGCATGGAATGCATTACTTACCGTAGGCTCAAGAGTTGTTGGTGGAGGCTTTGTAGAGGAAGATAAATCAAAATGCAGTTAGTCGAGTGTCAAAGATAGCAAACAGGACGACAGAAACATATTATCGGGTGCATACCGTAGGTGGAGGTGTTAGTGGAGACTGTTTGTCCAAAGTATAAGCAAGGTGAAATGTAAGTCTTGAGTTCATGAGAAGAGAAAACAGCACAACAATACTTTCATACTCACCGTTGTTGGGGATTGGGTTGTAGGGAATTGTGTGCATCCATCGTCATCATCTTGCAGTTTGCGATCGCCTTGTCCGCGTTTTTTATTACATGAAGGAGATAGAGTGGGTTCATAAGTTGGCGAGCTTGTTGGCTGATTTTGGCATTTGTACTTTACACATACAAGTCCATCGCAGCAACTTTGTGGAGAAGACATATATAATCGTAGCGGGAAAGTAGATTTTTCCCCAATATGGTTCGAATCCCCATTCGCATCCCAGACATCTATATCGTCATTATCAAGACAATCTCTTGCTACCTCACCTTGATCGGCACATCCAAAAAATAATTTCCAGAGCCCCAGCTCCCTCCGAGTTTCCTCAGCCTCAAACTGTACAACCTGGTTGACCTCTTCCTTGGCCCTGACGTCTAGTGGAAGCTCGATGAATGTGCCATCTGTTTGTTCACATGCAAAAGTTGAATTCCTTATTTCTCCTTCTTGTAAATCCTCTATAGGGTCGATGGAGAAACATGTTGTTAGCTCTTCTCTGATGGGATCTATAAATTTAAATAGTTCAATAGTATGTGTAATTGTAAGAATAAGAGAAATGAGAAATGCAAATTAGAAACAAAACACTATAGATTCTTTCTTTGACATCTACTCACCTATCTGGAATCTAACACGTGCCATAGCTGTATCGCAAACCTGGGGGGCATCATCATTTGTGCAAACACGATAGATACACTCTGATGGAGGAGTATTTGAACTAGGAGTATTCAAATTAGCGCCGCGATGAAAGACAATAGCATCACGGCCAGGAGCGATAAGGCAAGATCCCTGTCCATTATTAGGCTGTGTAAGAATCTCAACAACCAAAGACGAACGACTCGAAGGAATGTTGTTCACCACATCCAATTGATAAAGCCCTTCGAAGTTTGAGGGAATAATGTACTCCTCCACTTCCTCCAACCGGCGTTTAGAATCTTCCTCGACCTTGGCGAACAATGGCTTCGATCCGTGCACGAGTACATTGGTGAAGTGGTATAGATCATCGGCAAGGCCATTACGGTATAAGAATGCAACATAACTAGTGGATGTAGGTGTTAATGGCACTCCAGTTGAGAGAGCCATTGATCTACCCCCCTCTCGAACTTCAAGGGTTTCTCCCATATGACCGTACTTTTGCCTCCAGAACTTACAGAACTCATCACGAGACGGTGTATGGAAGGGGATATTCATATCCAAAACGACTTTGTCCATCTCAGGATAAATCTCCCGTGCCAATCGAAGGGTCTCCTTGCAAGCAGCATAATGCTGACAGTGGATACTCTCAGCAGGAGTATAAGGCACGACAGGACGAGAGTTTGGGTATTCGTCGGTAAAGAGAAGATCAATCTCATCCGAGACACGGTAGTTTGAGTTTGTATGGAAGAACCTTATCGATATGATTGGGTGTGATTGATAGAAGTATTAATGAGAATGAGCAAATACTAGAATTGGCACAGGACAACATTCACAACACTCTCACCACTCGGTAGTTACAGAAGCATCACAAACATCAGTTAAATCCTTAATCCGCTCTTGAACTGTGAAGGGAACTGATGCCTCAAGTGCTCTTGACGCCGATTCTTGCTGGTATAATCGGGAGTTGTCCATAAACAGTACTTCTTGAAAGGGGTGAGCATCATTCCCTAGCTTATCCAGTTCGTGGAGGAAATCTTGATGCTGGGCGTGATCATCCCAGCCTGATACCACAAGTGAGATTCTCTGCAGAAGCGGATTGAAGTTTAATTGAGGTAGAGAAAGTAGTGAGCAATGATTATAAGCGAGGACATACTTTGGTTGACAAACTCACGTGGGACATTGGATTGTGTTCCTTGTAAAGATTCATTCCATGAACAAGAGCAGGGGTATCTACTACATGTTTACTGAGATAGTTGCTCTCTCCAAAGTTTGACATGACACCGGACTCCTTGAAGGGACTGTCTACCATGTTCTTTCCGCCGTAGGTGTTCCACCACATAGTAAACTTGTCCTTCTGTTTAAGCTGAACCTCAGTACCATCTTCATTTCTCATCCAGGGAAATGGGAATTCAGGTTTCATTCCGTAAGCCTAGGGTTGAAAGCATGATGAGAAAGATTAAAGTTTTAGAGATAACGTTGACAATATGAACATGAGATGTGCACAACATATAGCATGAACTTACACCCTCATACACAATTTGCGAGATCCTGTAATCATAAGATACAGCTTCATACTCTGTCCCAGACTCTTCTTCAAGCTCATTTAGAATAAGCTTGAAATATGGATGCGTAAGGTTGTACTAAGATGAAGAAGCAGGAAAGGGGCATACGATGTTGTGTGTCAGGTTGAGTTGCAATAGGACTTTTGCATGAAAGGATTTATTGTTATCACTTTCACTTACCAATGCATTTCCATTGATATGATTTAGCAGTGATACTGGCATGATATCCTTCATACCATCCCATGCATTGCTCTTGTACTTTGATCCGAGGATGGCAAAGGGTGCCTTATCCTGTACGTCTTCGATTACTTTGTTAAGCCATTCTGAATGCCGGGGTTTATTATCTGCCTCCATAATCATTGCTAGTTCATACTGGACGCCGTCTGTATTCTCCATAAGCTTGGACATGTCAGAGCGGAATTGACCATTCGGCCCTGATACCCAATCAAGTGATTCCGGCGAGCCTGTGTGAGAATGCTTTTCGTATTTGTCCTTTGAGGGCTGTAATGTGATGGTGGAACATAAGATGTGCACATGATATAGGTACACAAGAAGAAGAACAATGAGTATATAAACTGTAGGACCAGTATTATACATGATAAGAGTACACTTACGTCTAGATCCGCTTCAATGACTCTCAACCCTGCAAAGCATTCACTCCAACCCCATCCGTTATCAGCAATAAACTTACTCCGGATCTCCTGAACAATATCAGATGCAAGTTTTGCATCCAAATCATCCTTATCATTGTTGTTAAAACGACGCGAATAAGACAATACAAGGTCAATGTCATACTCATTATCCTCTGCACTGCATGGCCACCAATCATCCCATAAGGAAAAACTTTCTAGCAGCTTTTGGGCATCTTCGCCTACGGAAAATGGGCGGATAAGTGCTAATCGTTTCTTTGGATGATAAAAAGCCCACTCTACTCCTTCACTAGAGAAGAGGGAGCGGCGTACACTTCCGACATACTGTGTTCCGTTGTGCTGTTTGGATTTGAATGATGAGAAGACTGCAGAGAGAGATAGTCCGAGGATGCATGATACACCAATGATGGCTCGGCGCTGTTCCTTTGAAAGAGAACGGATGTAGATGGCCGCCATTGAAAGCATGGTCGGCGATGTTTGTTTGGTTGTAATTTGTACTTGAGAGACTGATGTTGCAATATTATATGATATGATTGATGTATATCGGAGAATTATGGCATCAAGGCTTGCTAGCACATCCTCAACAAGTAAGTGAAAAGCGCCTTATTCTTCTCAAAACATGGCAGTGGAGTTGGAAAGTTGTCAGAGTGATATCCTCATGACTGCCCTTTCCACGATACCCTGATCTATTATGATCTATTCCATCCAAATGTCTTGATGTGTATCTGCCTTTGTTGTCGTAAAGACTGAACACACATATAAAAGCTACGACTACGGTACTCCTGTGCAATCTCTGATTTTGGGGTTCGTACATATTATGAGTGAGGCTCTTAATGAGGATGGGTTAACCTTATCGATTGATAGAACTCCCTCAACTTCAAACAACGCTGTATCTTTCAATTAAGAAACCAAATATCTCAATCCCAAAGCAGAGCTTGCTCATCGAAGTCAGGCAAAAGAACAGGGTATACTTCAAACATGGTCGACTTAACTCTGAATGAGTACAAGTTACATACCTTTTGAAAGAAATCTTTTTAATATCCACCCACTTGTCGAAGCTTCTGAATTGTATGTGATTGAATCAATCAGGTGCTTGACAATCTTATTAATGGGAGAAAGAGACCACTGGCGAGTTTTTCGTACCAATCTCTGGTCATATGAATATAATCGGCATGGGGATATGTCAACGAAGACTCGTGCACATCAATGAAAGATATCTTGTGAGTGAACTTAGTTTCAGACTCAATCATCTCCGTCACAGCCCTGTCCCATGACTTTGTTAAAGGTATTGTTTGCTTGTAGGTCGAATTCTCGTTACTGCTAGAAGTCTTGGATGCTGTGGGTGAAGTGTTTCCAAGCCAAATTATATGATCACATACAGGAATGAATTTATCCAACATAAAGTTGACATTTTGTACATAGCTCTTTGTTGAGATGTTCTTGATGGTCATATCATGCAATCCAGCACTCATTACACATACTGGCCTTCTCCATTCTTGAATCAAATCTCGAGTGTTCCAGACTGTACTAATATAAGCAGCTAAATTTTCCTGGGTAGTGAGAAATTCTGGAGTCTGAATCTCAATATCTCGAGCGTACTCCATGTGTATATATCCTCCATATACGAAGCCACAACTATCATAAGAAGAAACATTTCCTTTTAAAGCACATTGTAAGAAGTCTGAGAAGCATCCACTGCAATCTGTGCAATATGGGTTTGATGCACCATACTTGTGTGGACCTATAAAGTTCAGACCACTTTTATTATGAGGCACCCAATTGTCCCTATAAGGGAACCCGAATAAATCATTCAACTTGCAACGTGATCCTTTCTTCCGATGACATTCAAGTTGACTATCACGGTAACATTGTTGATCATGAATCTTCCCAAGTGGAGAATGGACGAGAACCTCTGATAGGCTTGAACTATTGAAGAGTCTGAAAACTGTAGAATCACCAAAAAGTAGCCAACGCCGCTGTACTGAGGGGTCAATCAATTTACTAATATGGGTTATGCATTCATCATTTTGACCAGGAGACCATTTGCATGTAATGTTGTTTGAGGAGTTTGTTTCTTTCGAGCCCCACATATTGTCAAGTGCTTGTTGTAAATCATTGAGATGTACAAATGTTAATTGTTCGGTAGAGTTTGATGCATAGGTGATCTGATGCCAATCGATTGGCATCCCCCTGAGGACCCAGAAGTAGCCATTGAATATAGGTTTTTGTACCTGCTTCGCCTCTGTGCCTCCAATAAATTCTAGCATCTGTACTCTCTCTTGGCACCTTTTGGGGAAGGGATTTGTCCATACTATATTAGCCAAACCCGAGCCGTGTGGTCCTATGATAGTTGATGCATGACGAAAGATTCTGAATTGCTCCGTATATGGAAGGATGTGTCCTTCTTTATCATTGCCTGTAAAGACAATCAACGTCTCGTTACGATGGTACTTTTTCATATTAACTTTGATCAATGCAATTATGTTCTTCTCATGTTGTGAGTCTAGCTTTCTTCCGTGATGTGTGTAAGGTCCACTTCTAGAGTAGAATATGAGGTACTTTTCATCGTTTGGGTATGTTTCCGGGTGATTATCAAAGATCCAATGTCTCATGTAACGAAGCAGAGTATTACCATAACTACCCAAAAACCTTCCACCAGGATTTGCTACAGTCAGGGTACCCTCTTCAACAGTGATGATTTCATTACTTTGATAGAAATAAATACGGTCAGTAAAACTTGGGTCGATGAAGGTAATGAGCTCTCTATATCGCTTGGTATCTGGTAGGGCGAAAGTAGTATGTTCAGGTACTACACTCTTCAAGTATGCAAGGAGAGGGAAGTTATCGTGAAGCACATGGCTAAAATTCTCTGCAAAGAAGCCAAACATGGCTGCTATGTCCCCTTTAAGGGTGGTATTTTTGGTACCGAGGAAGGCATATCTATCATGTTGGACCCAAATTACTCTCCGATCTAAGTCTGCATAATTTTGTTCATTGAATGCCTCCTTTCCATCAGAGGTCCAGGCGCTGCCTTTGATATTATTTCGACTGTTAAATGGTGAATCACAGTCAGTTCTTTTCTCACAGTTCCAAAGTGCAAAGCTAGACCCTGGTGGGAGGATTCGTAGCTTTGGAGGTTCACGTTCACCATATGATGGAGCATATCCACCAGCTCTCTCGATGTGAACAGCTTGATATCTTTCCACTTCTTTTGGATCTTTGTTATGCATGTTAGCGTATGGCAAAGCATTTACACAAATACCATCTTGATCAATGTAATCATCCGCCAACGATGAAGAAGTGAGTCCTAGATCGTCATCATTACTATTGATTATAGGAGTCGATGATGATAATAGTAACGTCTCACTTTTGTCAGAGGAGCAGTATCGTTGTTGTACAACATCAGATTGACTTCTAAATGTTGAATTTGGTTGTTGTTCAAGGCATTGTTTTGGGCAGTCTCTTTGTGTATAAGGTATTATTTCATTCAACTTCATTTCTTGGAAAGGCCCTCTCATACAAGTCAAGTTGGGCCGTGGAATAATGTGAAATGGTACCAAACTTGCCGAAGACAATATTGCCTTTGGGCCTATAGCTGTTCCAAGTAATACCTGACCAAGCATTTCGGTGATGTTAGAGCAAACACTCATCTGAGGATTGTCATTAGTGCAAAAGTGATGAAAGTGCTAGGAAGGAGCAAATTCAATCCATGAGTTGGTATTAGATACAATACGTACATACATGATCTAGGTCAGGTGTAGTAATACTTACCTGGGATGCCGCCACTCGATTTGTAAACTCTGAGTATATTCTCATTTCTTTGGATATTCCAATGCCGTCTAGCCAACGTATTCGATCATCATCTCCGAGCCTATGTAATTTACTCTTCAAGCCTTTGAGATACGTCTCATATGATTCTTGATCAACCAAACCAGCTTGTCTCGCACTAAGTTGGAAATCTACAAGGTATAGCGTTCCCGTCCAAGCTTTTAGAATCTTCTTCACAAGAGTTTGAGCATGTATAAAGTGTGCAGTCCTCATATAAACAACCGAGGGCCAAGAACTTCTTTTGTGAAACAAGTCCTCCCAAAACAATGTTGCATTATTGACAAATTCACGAGGTGATTCTACTGCAACCTTTTCATTATTACACTCATAGTAATTGTCGTTATCTTTACCTGGAACACCGAAGCGAATGGTTCGAAAATCTTGATACATTAGCTTGAGATTCCCCTTGCGAATAATGGCTTGACCCCAACACTTTCCCACCACTGACTTCTCGAAGTGCACTTTTTCTTCTATAGTTAGAAGAATATCTACAAGAGATAGAAATATGCCACGGTCAATGCTTGAACCGAGGATAACAATTGACTTCTTCTCACTGATATCATATATATCATCTTGTGAATAGGTTTCTATTGTACAGTTCATCTCAGTACTTGGTATGAATGACCACCCAGTTCGAAGAATATTGGGGTTCTCCGGTTGTTGTAAAGAAGGACCAATCCAATCTCCATCCCATTTAGAGAATACATGTCTATCTCCCAATTGACAAGGAAGTAAATTTGATGTATGTTCTGTACTACTGTTCTCTTTCAATCTATCAATTGATATATGAAAAGGACTTGGATGTATTAAAGTTGATGTTGAAAGTGTATTTGAATTCCTTGACCATTTTTCTTGTACAATTTTATGTACCAATACCTCATAGTTCCCAGGAAATCTTGGTTGCCATTCATATTGTAGCAGCACGTGTTCGTCCAATGAAGTAGTAGTGCTGCCAAGAAAATTTGCACTACTTGTATATTTGTCATATGATTGGATCGTAACACTATATACTGTTGCTGATGATAACGATGCACGCTTAATACTTATTTGAACCAATGATATATTATTGTTGTTCAATTGTATCACTTCAAATGTCTCCTCCTGTTCTTTATCTTCGCTAGTATTGGTAGTATACTCTTCAATTGTTAATTTGGATTTAGGTACAATATCTGATAGTATTGAACTTTTGGAAGTATCTTCTAATGCTAATGATGATCCAGATGAAATGGAAGTAACGGTGGATATACCAATTTCATATAGTTGTAGAGATACAATTGCCAATATAAACCCAATAAGTAGCATGACACACTCACGTCGTGTTGTGGTGGGTATGATACTATTATTATCAATGCTCACAACATTGAAACTTTGCAACTCCTCCTTTCCCTCCATCATATGCTAATTGTCCTTCATTTTATCGGTCTATACCAATATACCACGCTAAATACTTAATACTCTAGACTCTCTCTACTAGAGATAGATATCCAGGCTTCTAGAAGGCTAGAGCTTGGGCGGCTATTTTTTATTTGCATTTTGTTGTTATTGTTTGTTTCACTTTATTGTAATTGGGAGTCTTTGATAACTAAATGGGAACTCATAATGCTAGGACGATACGATAGATTGTTGTGATTAGGAGAGTTAGATAGAGGTATCAGATAGATGTAAGAAGCCTGCAGCTGCCGCGTAACAATGAATATTAGCTTTCAGAGATCGATTATTCACTGCTAATAGACGGTATCTTGTGATGGTATCCTTATTTTTTCTCGGGAGAGAGTTAGATATCGTAGGTATTACCCTGTACAATAGTTACTTGTTGGTTGATTTGTTGTTGGCTGTTTGTTAATTGGGACCACTCTCTTATTCAAATACTCAGTCAATATATGCTTGTAGTGATTTATCAAGAAGTTTCGATAGTTTAGTATCAGTAATATTGATGAAGTCAATTTCAAATTATGAGTAGTAGCAATAAATAGCAATACTAATCCTCCTTCAAATAAGCATTCTACATCAATACAAAGTTCAAGTACATCTCTAGGTGATGCAAGCGGTGTCACTATATTGCTTGGAAATCATACAAAGTTCGGTTTAGCCGAGCGTTGTTGGTGAGTAATATATGTTTCAATATTAATAACATACTAACAAACACTCTTGCTCTTGCAAATAATTTGCATATATGTACTGATTATATGTACTGATTAATATTATATCTAGTTATCATTTTGATTTGATTGAAACTCTAACGTCACTACCTAGCCCAAGAGGACGATCTCGTAGTAATAGAAGAGATCGGGGTATTAGTATATCTTCACAAGATGGAGGATTAGTTTCAAGTAGTGATGGTGACAATGCAACATCAACTAAGACTTCTGCAAAAGAAAAGGATAAAGACGAAAAAGTAGATGATATTGAAACATCAAAAGCAGGTGTGTACAAAGCAAAATCATCATCATCTACCAACTCTTCAATAATTTGTGGAGTAGTATCTCTCCTTGAATGTGTAACAGGTGGCGGTATACAACCAGATAGACAAACGAAACGTGCATTACGATCAAAGCACCGAGAATTTAATACAAGAGCACAGGTAGCAAATGTACGAAAACGTGATAAAAAGTTAGGTGCTAATAGTGGAACACAACGTAAATGTTATCAACCACGGAGTCTTCCATTATCATTAAGTCCCAATACAAGAGTGGCATTTGCATATGAATTAACGTCAATTGCTATATTGGTAGATGCCAGTTCAAGTTTAACTTCCACTCTTGGAATTATGGATAACTTTGGAGGTATTGGCGAGGAGAAGAGTATTAGTGCATCATCGAATGATTATTGTGTACCATTAGATCGTCTTGGACCATTGATTAAAACATATCTACAAGGATTGGTGAAACCAATTAATGTTCCACCCGTGTCAGTTTCAGGGAGAGGTATATCATTGGGTAAATGGACGCCAAATCTGGCCGTTTCAGTGGTAGCAGTATATCCTCCTACTTCTACAGAAAATAGTGAAGCCTCGGCAGGATTGTTGGTACGAGATTATCGTGTTACAGATGAAGCATCGGCATTGGAATTGGCACATCAAGTTGAGAGATGGGCACTAAGGGAAGTTGAGGGCAAGATAGCACAACGATTAGATTTTGCAGACGGACTGTCAGCTTTGGGATCTTTCTCCCTCCCGTCATCAACTCAACAGATGAATGGATCTTTGACTAGTGTTAAGTCTTCTATGCAGGATATACTCGATGTTGGCAATGCTGCGCTTACTACTCTTCCACCCGAAGGCAGGCCATCACTTCTTATTGTCACGGACTGTTCCAATATGTATTGTGGTGGAGCATTTGAATCCCTCAACAACTTTAATGTTGATGTACCAGTGTCAATATTAGATTTATCTTCTAACAACAGACCCAGTCAGGATATAACAACCAACGATTCTCAATCTCTCAAAGACACTTGTAATATAAGTGGAGGGATCTTTATCAATTCTGAGCAATTGGACTCTTTCATTAGTGAAATCGCAGGATCGTCATGCTCAGCAGGGCCTACAATTGATTATCACTTCAGTTTTAAGAAGCGGAGTATTAAACCAAATCGACTACAGTGGCTGACAATCTTCTCATTATCACCCTTTACACCTGGCCACTCGTCATCTCTACGCCCTTTGAGTATACCAGAACAATCATCCTTCTATCGAGCAAGTAGTTCAATTGCATCTTTTTCAAGTTCATCAATGATGCCTTTAGGAAAGACTGTCGACTCATCAAATAATGATAAAGTATCTATTTATGACCGTCGAATGAAAACACTAGGAGCATCCGTCACTGATAGTTCTCAGCCTCATGAGAGAGTTGTATTAGCGAGATATAACATTCAGCCTATACGCATTAAGAGTTTGCTCATGACAAGAGTTGTTGAAGGATATAGAGCGAGGAGATATGGGGCCAATACTCAAGATACGGACAAAGTGAGCATTCACCTTGTGATGCCATTGCAGAGTGGCGTATTTGTACATTATGAGGCATCTTTTGTGTCATCTCCATATCACATCCCTACTGTTGGTCAAGCTCATATCAAATTGGAGATATCAGGGAGTGATTCTGACTTTATTCAAACTGTTAAGAAGTTATTCGTCTCTCATGGTAATGAAGTTGTCCTCCATGGTAGACGTGTGCCATTATCCACCAAAGTAGCAGCGGAAAAGGTTTGCAAGCTGTTGCGTTGGACACGAAAGGAAGACTATCTCGAATCATATTTATGCTTACCAGGGTGAGTTACTTGTCATATCTCTTTATGATGATATCACTATGTCGTGAACCCTCACACCCAATCTCTCTCTTGTATGTCATCATACGCAATGCAAGTTGGGGTGATATGGACTACTTTTCCTCAGAGTCATCGTCCTTTCTCAGTCGAATCGAATCTTTGTCAACACTTCAGCGCTTTCGACATTTCAGAAGCGAGCAGTTTGATTTGGTCACTGTTTCTCCTAGCTTCTATGAGAAGAGTGCTAGTATTTTCAGTGACACTGAACAAAATAATGGAGAAGAAGCAATGTATTCAGTTTTAGAGAAATGGTCTACTGGTATCATTTCTGACCGATTGCTCTACTTCAAAGTTATCGCGCCCGCACAAGAGGATGATCTCGCATATTACTGCATCATTCGTGTTGCTCAATCTACACTATCTCGACTCTTTACAATGTAAGTACCTGTTGGTTAAGTGCACTGGTGTCTATTTCATTCCCTTCATAATTACCTAACAACTGCCAAATGCATGTTGTTTCTACTGCAATTAGAACCATTGACTTTCATGGCGAGATCAAAGCTGAGCTCCGACTCTCTGTTTTGTCAAAACTAAAGAATGATTTGGCTGTTAACTCTGAGATATTGGTTCTTGAACAATGTATAAGCAGATTAGTGAGGACACCACAAATGGCAAAGGATGGGTGGTCATCTTATTTCATTCATAGTAAGAAATGGGAACTATTGCAAGATGATGAGGTTCTTCCTCTAATAACAAAGAGAAGGAATGAAATCGGTCACTTCTTCATACTTCACTCTGATGAACAGACGGGGGTATTTGCCAAATTTGTTACAAATCAGGAGGGTGGTCTAGATGATAACAAGAAAGAACATGATGTTGTTTTATATCAAATAGTATCAAAAGTGAACGGTATTTATGTGGACATTTGTATGGAAGCAAGCCATTCAACATTCTATCCCTTCTCTCAAAGACGTTCTCCAAACACAACATTTGCCAAACTGTCAGAGAGAGTCAAAAGGAGAGACCAAGATTGTGCACGCAATGTCAAAAGGTAGGACAAATCACAATCTTTGCTCATGTCTATGTTGTAAACACGATATAACTTTCCAACTAATACAACTCTTAATTTCTTAAGTCGAACAAATGTACTCGCTGCATTAAATCGAGAAGACGGATCATGTATAAAACAGGTAGAAGAAGATGTGATGCGTCTCATTAAAGTTTCGACCTGCACAATCAAGAAGCTTCGTTTCTTCTCATCTGAAGGGTATAGTACTGCTAATGATCTGTTAAGTAAACTGACAACAGATTGCATCACATCAGAATCGTTTCACACACGAGCTGCTAAGTTATCAATTGACCAAGAGACGCCAATCCTACAACATTTAGGGATATGGTTCTTAATGCCTCTTGATTGGGGTGTCTTGAGTATCATATGTCTTGAAGCAGCTGACCATATCGACAATGAGTCAAAGGACAACTTTAGGCATCTCGTCTTCTTTACATGTTCGAGCATGGATCTATACGAGATTGATGATGATAGACAAGATCAAGATCACTTGAATGCAGATAATGATGATGATGATAGTGATAACTTTGAGTTATCGGACGTGTCAGGACTGATTCAATCAGCTCATACAAGAAATTACGCGACAGCATGTTACCAAGCACTACGAGATACTGCTCATCCACTTGTATCATTTCAGGAAGACGAGATCGCACATGCGTTATCGTCATTATCTTTCATTACAAGTTTACAAACGTTGGTATCTGTAGATGATATATCCGAACATTTAGGAGAACACTCTCATACAACAACTGGAATCAAGCTCGGGGAAGTCATTGAAAGTCTACTGACAATCGTACCGGGTAGTAATGGTCATCTATTCTTTTATAATGGAGATGAAATTGATGACTCAGAAGTCGACATTGATCTCATCATCGAAAGAGATGATGGATCCGCTATTTCTATTGAAGAAGAGGTACCACCTCTATTCTTCAGATTTACACTTGATGAAGAGCTAGTAAGTATGAATGAGATCCTCGCGCTAAAGAAGAGCGCAGTGTTGGCAGCACAAGTTTCAGCTTTTCAGCCATTAGACAACAGCAAGTCCCTCCCGACAACACACTCGATTGTTTCGTCAAAGATTCAACATCACTTGGATTCATTTGAAGCGGAGCAAGTGTTAGAGAAGTTAAGGTATACAGGTTATTTGTTGACTCAAGACATCATTGCACAAGTCATGATGAATATGTCGAAGACAAGACACAAGTCTTGTGAGAATTCTCTGGAATTCTTCATGTCTCAGTCCCAAGCATTAGTTGCTGCTGATGATCTCACGGGGAAAAATGAACGTGATCTTGACCATTGTCTTAGAGTTCTAATGGCAGAATTCGACAGTGATGACGAATTTCTTAGAGCTAATGAGAAATCATTCCTCGTTCTTGATGACTCTGCATCTAGGGAAGTGTTGCCGTATTTCTGTTTCATCACTATACATAAGACGAGAGGAGTCATCAGTGCAAGTGTATATCACCCTTTGGGGGATAAATCTGCGGACGAACAGCTTCAGCTCACCCAAAGCCTTGTGAAGAGAGTTTGTAATAGGACGAACCAACTGTTATTGCTTGACAGTCTATACAATACGAAGAATGCATGCCGCTTGCTCATTGAAGAAGAAGATGTTCAGGAAGGAGACAATGAGCAAACAGAGGCCTCGTACTCTTGCCCTATGCAGAAGAAGCTTGAATTTCCTCTTCACAGACGCTGCGCACCACAACAAGCCATTCTGGCATTAGAAACAGGCATCTTGCAAAACTTCCGAATATCCAATCGTCGAGGCTTGTTTGTATACAAAGACGAATCAGATCATGTGTTTTATATGAAGTTAAATTGGATCAAGACATCAGAAGATTCTGCCGATGAAAACCTTCACGTGATTGAGCTGTTGGTATATGGCTGTGAGATTCCTGGACCTTCCATTACAGTTCAGCTTTTTCATGTGCTCAGACGAAAGCTTTTAACTTTGACTTTGGACTCACTATCTTCCTTGTTGAGGCATAATCCGTGGTTCAATCTACTTGATGCTGATTTGGCCTTCATTAGAAACTTTGAAAGTGAACTGAAGGAGCTGGACAACAATGAAGATCGACCTGTTTCTACATTATCGGATAGCATTCGAACTTACTCTCTTCCACCAAACATTCGTGATCCTTTAATTCTCATGTTGATGTTTAGGCAAAATATATGTGGTAGCACCTTCATCCAACATTTGCATCATGATGTTGATGATACCAACTCGGACAAGTTTCAACTAGAAGAGGAAGACAACGGGGATATCAAACTCTGCTTTAGTAAGCTACCCGACTTTCAGTTTTACTTCAATTCTTCTCCAAGTCAACTTGATCCTAATCTCGTTAATACCAGTACTGAGAAGGGGAAACAGTTCTCCCGACAAGTAGGTTCTGGTATTGCAATTATTGAGGTTAACCTTGAGCATGGTACTCATTCAGAATGTGAGCTGGTTATGGGGGAAAAGAGATCAGTAATAAGCAACAAACTACATGTGTCACTATCAGACATCACACTATGCGCAAACAATTATAATGATAACGACACGGGCTTCAAGATTCAAGTCAAGATTACCAATACAACTTGTGACATCGACATTTTACACAGGTGGGTTGAGCTTTCTCTATCTCAAGTACTTGTTGCTTGGAGCATTGAGTGTCATCTCGCATCATCTCGACTTGGTTTACTCCAATACGAAGAAGGGGGGTCTTCTCAATATAACTACAAGCCATTTCTCCAATCAAAGCAGATATCCGTCAACAAAACTTTACCCGGAATAGTATCCCTTGAAGAAATGATTAGATTTGCAGACAAACTACCACATCCAGCTGTTTCAACAGTTGACAATCGGAGTATGATAAGAGCTACAGGACTGGCTAATTTAACACTAAAGCTGCTCGAGGCATTGCTCAGTTCTTTATCAAAAGATAGCATGCTCGGAGGAGTCAACATCATAAGATACACAAAAGCAAATGGCGCTTCCTTAGTAAAGATGACGAACGACAGTACACGGAAAAACTGTGCTCGTGTTGAAGTATTGGGAACGAGAAAAGTAGTAAAAGATCGTGCGACAGATGACATAGAATATATTGCAATTTTCGGTTTCAACAATGAGAGCCAAAGTATGTCAGTGGATACCAAAGATTTATTCTTCCAGCATGTAAGAATCCAAGTTAGTTCCTCCTCAAATACTCAACAATCTTCCTTCTCCCAAGCTCTATCTAAAATCAAGAGTGCAAACCCATCTCTCTTTCAACGTCATATGGTATTTATACTGAGAGTTTCAAAATCAAGACGAACACTAATGACATATAATGCTAATCCTCAATTGATGGCAAAGCTAGTCACAACTCTCAAAGAAATCGACCATGCCTCTGCAAAATCTGATGAGCAAAAGCGGGGTAGTCACATTTCTTTCCTTCCTGATACTACTCCAAAACAAGAAGTTGCCGAGGACGCAAATTCAACAAATGCGACTACTTCTCATAAACCAAGTCCGACCATTATTGAAGATGTCCCGGAGACACCAGTGGAGAAGAGACCTGCCAGGAGAATACCAAGGCCTACCTCAATGCTCAGACCGACACTGATTGGCAAATCCGTTGCGTAAGTTTATATCTTGTGAGTGTGCCTAAGATGTGTACATTTTTATGCTA
>Ga0075439_12257_pt1 | contig 19376 bp, 18 predicted proteins | sample MintriSingleCell_FD_74264 | JGI IMG/M metagenome (GOLD analysis project Ga0075439, IMG submission 74264) | Marine eukaryotic communities from Monterey Bay, USA to study complex ecological interactions - Minidiscus trioculatus JGI Plate_4_G5... | ecosystem: Environmental > Aquatic > Marine >... | reverse complement strand
TATTGCAGCACCTACATGATGGCATACCCCCACTTGATGGCCAAACATTGCCTGAAAGTCGGCAGAAAATCGACATCTGAGGAATGATTAAACCTGCCAATGTGGGACGTCTCAACACACATATTTTTCCTTAATTCGTATTTATATTTTTTTATAGATGGCGTTGCTCAATTTGTCCACTCCAGGCCATTGGGGGTGGCTGGGTGAGATGGAGGCTGAGGAAGCAAAGGTAGTCCTAGAGCAAGACCAAGACCTGCAATTTGGCAAGAGAGGAGATTTTTTCGAACTCACACAAACCAATGTGTTGTTCACTGCTATCAGTATAGACACAGATTGTAGAAGATAATAGAATAATGATAGTGGAGTAGTAGTTTGGGTGGAGTCGAAGTTAATCGCAGATTTGAATTTTATTGCAATAAAAACCTATCAAAATGAGCACAACACTGGTGCACCTCTCCACAATAATACTGCTACTACAGTATATAACAACAACAGTACACTCCGCAAGTTGTTCAACATCAATAGCATACACATGCAACACTCGAGGTATATCAGCAACACAACGCTTAACACTAACAGTAACAAATCATGATGATACCAACTACGACGCAACAATTATTTTCCATTGGCAAGGTATAGATAACAATTTAGGTTCTAAAACATATGTTACTGATCAAGGCGTAGAAGTTGGTGATGCACATACCTTTGGTGAATATGGTACCTATTACTTTGGTTATACTGTGCAATATGGTGATGATGTTGGTTGTGCAGATAGAACACGATATTATATAGTGTCTTATCCAAGTTCAAGTGAGGATTGTTTCTTTGATAATTATGAGGGTAGTAATGTCCCTACTAGGATGATTAGTGATGTGAGTATTCGTATATTGTTGTGTTGTATTGTTTAGTTTTTATGTGCTGTTTTGTTGTATTGTTTGGCAAGTTGTGTATTCGATTTGTTTTGATGCACTGACATATGTTCATAATCTCTACACATGAAAATCTTATAGGCACCAACTACTCTCAAACCAACGAATGAAATAGTAACACCACCACCATTAAATATACAACCACCACCAACACCACGGCCAACAATTAAATGGGACTTTTCACCACCACCACTGCTACCAGTTCCCAATGTCCCGACTGATAATACAAATCAAGGTCAACCTGTACCAACAACTCCCAGTACAACAACAACTCCTGTGCCAACTATTGATGATAGTCAGACTGGAGGTACTGAAAAGACATTGTCACCCACTGACAATAAAGTACGCGAAACTAATTCACCTACACCAGAACCAATTATAGATGTTACCATTAATATACCACCACCAAATACACCAACAATAAGTCCAACAATAAAACCAATATCAAGTGAATATAATCAAACTATTCGATCAACAATGGTATTATTATATTCCGATATATTAGATGATATATCCAAAATTATATGGACTGATGTTACCGAACAGTGGATTACTGATGAGGTTGTGGAATTAACTGGTAATCAAGAGGGTATGGTACATGTCGATGTTGATACAATTCAACAAAATTTAGTAGAACCAGGAAATGAAGAAGATCAGCAGAATAATATACGAAGAAAGTTACAATCAACAAATACAGATCCACTAACAGATTCATTAGATATACAATTTCAAACAACTATAGTTTTTCCACAAAGTGGAACATATGAGTATGATATGAAAACATTGGTTAGTTCTGGATTTGATACGGTAGATGAACGACAGGAGTATATTAAAAAGTTACAGGATGCTGGTGCACCGGATTACTTTACAGATGTTACTAATATGTTATTAAGTGTGGATGGTACGTTTGTTCAAGCCAAGCCTAGTGAAGGAACTACAGAACCACCTCCAGTTGATCCGACGGATCCAGATAATGCTGTAGACAACGGTAGTACTGAAGGTGAAAAGAATTCAGTAGTACCAATAGTAGCGGGAGTAGTTGGTGGTGTACTTCTTATAATCTTCATTGTGATTGGAGTATATTACAACAAGAGACGCAATCAGCAACAAGAAGGGAAGGATAGTCATACAACACAAGACTCTTCCGGCATCAACAACAAAACAGTTCCAGTAGGTTCTCAGGGAGAAGTAGAAAGTACCCAACCAAGTCCTGGTGAGAACGAGACGGGTGCCATTAGTTTACCAGAGGCTGAAAGTTACTTTGGAACGATTGAGGCTACACGTGATAGAGATGGATTTGATGATGTTAGTACATTAGGCGACCCGTATATGGGGGATGCTGTGGCTGTTGTGGATGCTGATAATACTGTTGGGGAAAGGTACGTCCTTCTTCTTCAGCTGTATGACCTGTTTGATTGCGCCCTAAATAACCCTGCCTCTTTACTCATCATCTATCTCTTACACCCCCATCTTTGCAATAATAATTCACAACAGCACTGTACGATCTGAACAGCAAGAATATTATGGAGCCGGAGGGAAACGAATACCCACCGGCATAGATTCGATCATGAGTAGTCGATTCGGCGGCTCAACCATCGGTAGTAACCGCATGATGTTTAGTGACGATCCAACTCTCGAAGACATATACGATACCCCCGAGGGTAACAAGACCGAAGAAGACGCTAGCTTCGAACGTATATCAGTCGAAGCACCCGCGGGTATGTTAGGGATTGTACTAGACAATCCACGTATGGATCTGCCAATAGTATACGCTATTAAGGAGACGAGTGCATTACACGGCAAGGTACGTGTTGGGGACTTATTGTTAAATGTAGATGAGATTGATTGTAGAGGAATGTCGGCACATCAAATATCAACATTCTTGAGTAGTCGGAGTAAGAATCCAACGAGGAGGTTGATACTGGCTCGAGGTACAGGAAGCGGAACAACTGCTATTTAGAATGTTTGTTATTAGATAAATGTTAACCCCATAGAGATAAATGTACGAGTGACACTCTTGTACTGAAGTAGATTGGTCATCTTTGGACTAAATACATTAATATTATCCTAGCAAACAAGTTCAACAATCTTGGGAGCTCAAAGGCAAAAACAAGGCAAACAGCTCCATGTCAAACAAACTCTACTGCAAATCATCTATTTCAATTGCAATCCTCCAACTTTTCATCTAGACCCCAGAGCCCCCCTTCGCTTAATCCTATAGAATCGTCATCACACCAATGGTCGAGAAGCTTTTGCGCCATGCACTGATGATCTTTTATACCTCCCCATTTGTCCTGTAGCTGTCGGAGGACTGTGCCACGGGGGTTCCATAGATTATTTCGAAAAATACCGTCAGTAACGCGCTTGAATTCCTTCATGAATATGCTGCCGCCTTGGACATTGGCAAGATTTTTAATAGACATATACGTTTTGTACTCATCCCTATCGTCGCACCAGGGGCAATACCACGCTTTCTGCTTTGGTGGACACGTGCGGAGAATGCGGTGGGTGGTAGGGACACGAACTAGGGGGATATGAGCAGCTCTGTTAATAAGGAAGTGAAGGAAAGGTTCAATGAGCACATTATAAAGTACTTACGGTTCTTCTCTTGAGATGCCACAGTAGAGCAACCGATTAACATTAAGATCAATTTGATGCCCTTCATGTTGTTTATGATATCAAGTTTTATTCCGTATTTGTTTTGTATTGTGCTTTGTTAACTCTGTCTTTTGTTGTTGTGTTGTATGTGTTTCCTTATTATGAGACCAATATGAAGGTTGTGTGTGTGTATCACATATAGCAGTGTTCTGTTTGGTAGGCTTCGTGTGTGTTTGGGACTGCTAGTGTGACCATATCATGATTGATTTGATGCTGTGCTGCTCGCAGTAGAACAGTACACCTCTACCACGAGACTGAGTCACTTGTACGAGAAAGTAAGAGCTCGGGCTTCTCATCTCAACACTTCTAACGTGAACATAGTACTATGTGTGTCCCATATACCGCAGTATTCTCTTTCTTTTTGTGTTGTGTTTTCCTCTATACGAGAACACTAATATTGAAGCAGTGTGTACTCATACCGACACAGTGATCTCTGATCCTCTCGGATGTACTAGATGAATCTTCATCCCGATAAAGGAAATCCCAGCAAGATCAAATAGATGAGAATTGCTATAAAGAGAAGCCGCAACCGTGATTGTAGCCAACACATACACTGGTTGACTATCTCATAAAAAGATTTATGCACACATACAACAGACAAACATAATAGTTAGAGAATAAGAAGATTGAAATACAAACAAACAGAAGTAATGAAACTCACTTATACCTTGGGAATACTTGGTGTTACTGCCACCGCGTATTGTGAAGGTGAGTAGACATGCCTGGATTCTTACTTGCTCAATTGCTCAGCCTCACTATTGCCTCTTATACTTGTCTATATTAGGCAAGAATCTTAGGCATTTAACTGCAAACAAGTTCCCTTTAGATGCAACCTCGGCTACAGTCAGGACAACCCAAGTCGAGTACGTCATGTGAGTAGTAATGATTTGAACTCATTCATGTATTTGCTAAATATCCTTCTCATCATCCCATTATACCGTATCAATATCAGATGTGGCAAGAACGGCATTTGCGATATCTCCCAACCCAAGTCCCTTACCGATGACGAGGCGCGGGCAGTGAGAGGCCCCTCCGACTTTACATGGCGTAACATGGCCATGAATGATAATGATGACACCGAAGACTTCATTATGTTCTCCTCTCCTACACACCACGGGAAACTCGTTGACTATTGCCTTGCATTCAACCCTGATGATTGTGGTCAGCTGGCTGCAGACTTGTACTGCTACGAGAAGAACTTCGGCCCCGCTGTCGACCATGCCAAGAGGAGGGTGTATGACCAAGAAACCCTTACGATGGATGAGCATAGTACATGTAGCCCAGAAGATAATGTCTGCATTGCGTTCGAATTCATAGCTTGTGCGGTTTTAGAACAGACATATTCCAATCCGGCGATGCATGAGTATGCACTTGATGGATGTTTGAACTTTGGGGAAGGTTGTGGAGACGACGCTGCTGATGAATTTTGTCGTCAGCAAGGATATGTCGAAGCTAAAGCGTATGCCATGACCGAAGCAGACGAACTAACCATGACTATTGGTAATCATGCCGTTTGGTAAGATAATGTGTTGTATGTTTTGTTGTTGTTGAACCGTCTAACATTAACATTCTTATGACCAATTCATATACCCATGTACTAGCAACCCTGGTAAGCATATATTCTTATATGTTGTTTGTATTGATGTTGACATTGGCCCTCACATGTTGATCACTTTTATATGTTGTATACCTTCTCAATAGATTGGCACGAGTGCACCAAGTTCCGATACATTACTTGCATAACCCCAACAGGTTTGAGACAGGATAAGAAGGTGACGAAAATGGCAGAGTATGGCGATCCTCATAGTGATCACCGAGATATAGGAGCCATCAAGAACCACGGAGGAGCTGATAACCACCGCCAGCACAAGCACAACCGTCGCAAGCGTAACAAGCTTCTTAAAAGACTTGCCAGAAAAGGAGGCATTTGATATGATTGTACCATGCCCCAAGAAAATGTTTTTGTATTGCGTCCACTACTAACGTATTCCATCATCGGCCCACTGCATTGCATTCACCTGATAGATCATGTCTTGCCTCTTGTTTTGATATCTATCTGATGAATTTACACGTCTTGTTTTAAACTTGGGATACGTCTTATTGATTTGATTAACATGCCGACTTAGAAAGTAAAATAATGAAACGACGCCTACAGCCTCTAGTAAACATACCCGATGCCGCGGACGAAATGTTAGGTAGTTAGGTGCCACTCGCCAGTCCTCCTTTGAAGTGCAGCTTTGTCCCTCTCGTCACTATTCATCTCATCTTGCCGTCTTTGGGCAGTAAAGTATTTGCATATTCATCCTTTGTAACGAACCCTCTTCTAAACCCGTGGTTAAAGATTTCTCATGTCCAGCTCTTGCCGCAATGATGTAGTGCTTGAATGCTCTATCTGTATTGCCAGCTTGACCTTCAAGACAACCGAGATTATACCTTGCATATACGTTCCCACCCTTTGCTGCAAGCCTAAAGTAATGCATACCTTTCTCCTCATCAATCGCCACTCCTATTCCCTGTCTATAAAACAGAGCCACATTCGCACATGCCTGAGCACAACCAAGCTCCCCTGCTTTTCTCATTAACTCAAAAGCCTTTGATCATTTTGCTGCAAACCTTGGTATCAGCGGGTATGCAAGTAGTAGTAGTAATAAAAAACAAGCTTCCGCATTTCCTTTATCCACAAGTTTGTTTACTCTCTCGATTTCCTCTTCTTCTGAAACTATCGGCGGTGTCCTACAGAATGCACATAAATCTTTTCCTTCACTCATTTCAATTGCATAAATGCAACCGTGACATATGCGTTTTCCACAGCAAGACTTGAAAGTTGTTTCATCCGCACTTGGCAGGGATAACATACATATTGGACACTCGTCAGGCTCTACCTCCTTGAACAACTTTTCATCTTGAATCTCGGCAGCTCGTTTTTTAAACTATCACCGCCTTCCTTGCCACATGCAGCACACAAATAGTCGTTAAATTCCATAATTATCAAAATTGTGTTGTATACTATATTATTATCAGTAAAACTCTCTGTGTACGAAATGTTATATATAATAGGTAGGTATATATACCAATTTAATAAGCCAATTTTATCAACAAATGGTTATAACGCCGCCAGTATATCCCCACACAACACTCTAGATATACAGATACTACACGATGTGATTTACCCTGTATGTCAGATAGAGGCATGAACATTAAACGTCGTGCCGGTGCGGAGTACTACTGGTAAGGATACCTCTGGCGGTATCTTTTTTCAGTTTTTTCGGTAAGTTTTCAGTTGGTGTGTGTTTCATCTCTCTCTATGAGAGAGTACCTAGATTATAGAGTGGCGGGTTGATGATATATTGGTAGCAATAATTGTACCGTATGCTGCCAATACAATAGTTAAATCAGTGTTTAAGGCCCTCTGCAACACAGTGGTTTTCTTGTGGCACAGTTCGTGATATTTTATTGATTGCAATAAGTAATAAGTTCAAGTAGGCAACAAAAAAGTTATCAACAAATTTTGTCAACCAATAAATTATTACGTTGTACCCTAATTAAGAAAGATAAGATGAACAACGCTGAAGTAGACGATGAGGATCCGAACAACATGCATATCGATGTAGATGAGGAGTTGAGAAACGTATTTGCAGAAATAGAACGTCGAAACAATCAAAACGCCGAAGCAGATGAGATCAACGACAATGAGGATGATATGAATAACGCTGAAGTACCAGAAGTACCACCAGTGGACATCCCTGATGATGAAACATCAAGTCAAAGGTTGGAGAGAATTCGCGCCTACATGTCTCTTGAAGGCCTACAGAATAGAATGCGACCATCCATTCGACGAATGAACGAAATTGAACCTGAAGAATATGCTTTAGAAAGATTGAAACTTGCAGATGAGCTCGAAAGTCTACAGCTTAGTACATTTAGATCTACCCCACCATCTTCCATGACATTAGAAACTATGGAGAAGTTGCTATCATCTCCGTTGGTAAAGTTAACAGATAGCGAGATTAGTAGGGCAAGGCATGCAAGTTATCCCATGTTTAAAGATTTATCGGACGAAATGGTACGCTTTTCATATTTGTTTGATGAGATACCATTTGATGTCGAGAGAGATTATAACAAAGCAAGGTTAGCCGGTACATATAATGTAGTATATCATGATGAAGCATGTGATTGGGGAATGTTGCAAGGAGATTTACCGTCAACAAGAGAGGAAAATAACCATAAAAAAGGATTGATAATTATTGGAAGTAGTGAAAGTAATCCAAGATTCCTTGCAGGGTATTTGCTTTTCCTGCCAACTGCTGAAGATTATTATTCAGATTCGGATGAGGAGGAATATTTAGATGATTATGACGAGGAGGAGTATTCAGATGAAGGAAGTTATGATGACACAGATGCAGAGGAGGAAGAAGGTGAATCAAGTAGCATTAATGGTAATGAGGTAGAAGATAATGGCGGTATTGAACAGGATAATAACGAGGATCAAAGTTTATCGGAGGAAAGCGAAACTATGAACGAAGGTGAAGTTGACGAAAGTGATATAGAGGAGGTATCAGTAGCCGACAACTTGTTGCAGTATACTTTCCTTCACTTTAATGAGGAAAGTTTTGCTCTTAATGATGTATACAAAGAAGCTAGCTGGTATGAATCCGGATGCGATTTTGGTTTGATTACCAATCCAAATACTGCTGAGAGGGACAATAGTACTTCCGTAGCTGAAGGTAGAGATGATTCACCAGATAGTGTGACTCTTTTTCTGGCCAAAGAGAATATGGCCTTTTGTCGAGGCGAGAAACAGAAATTCATATCCTTATCAAAGACATGCAATTATGGTTTAGAATGTGGTTCTCATTACAAGTATGGGTATCTAAATCCATCTTATCAATTTGATTCGAATGATGAATCTCAGCGGATGAACGTTTACTATGAAAGCATACCAAGGTTCAATGATAAGCAAGCTGTCTACATCGAGTGGTAAATCACTTCCAGAGGGCGTTGTGAACCTAATTTGGCAGTATTGGAAGAATTGTCCACCACCCTATCTCTTTGTTGAAAAGGGAGACTTACTCCTCTTAGCCAGGTATAAAGAGGAAGTGATAGATCCAGCTTGCCCTGAATTGGTGTCGACTATTACAAGAGAACACATGGTGTTGGGTCGCCTAGATAGTAGAGACTGAAGTACCGCTTCCCTACTCAGAACTACCTATTGAGTGGATTGAAGTACCACTTCCCTTCTAAGAACAGCATATGGATGCCACTGTGACAAGAGCTTTCTTGATGCTCACATTTTGGGATCACGTCAAGATCACACGAGAAGCCTACTTTAGGTCCTGCTCTGGGAAGAGATGGAACTGTAGGAACCGTGATGGAACTGTAGGAACCGTGCACTCATAAAACACAAACTTGATCAAAGAGAACAACAAACAATAAGTATAACTACACAAAGACAAGAGTATATACAGACAGACCAACTACGATAACATGAAAAGCTTTCAATTGTATTATATGTTTCTCCTTGTCATCCTCCTTTTCATGTCTGCTGATGTGCAGGGTAAGAGAATTAAATCATGTTCAGTGTGAATCATCAATCATGTATGGTGTTCTCATTTCTCTTTCACTCGAACTATATAGCATGCTTTGGCCTGAACAAGAGAGATTGTCGCCATGATGGTAGATGCATTTGGAATAAGGCAAACTGGTATTGTATGAAAGAAAATGATGTTTGGAAAGGTGGATCATGCTCTGGATTGCCAAAATGGGATTGTAAGAATAGAATGAACTGCAGATGGAACAGATGGAACAAGGTTTGTGGCATAAAAAGGAGAAATCTTCGTATTGGTTACAGCTTAGAATAGGAGAGGCCTAGAAGACACATATGGACTCCTTTGCCCTTTCCATCAATTTCATAAGAGAATCTTCATACTCATTAGGTGAAACTCCTACACAGCAGATTAAAGAGCCCTGCAATGTATCATAATGTTAGGATTGCTCTAGGCCACGATAGAGATCAGAGTCCAGAATGAGAAGATGTAAATTAGACCAAGATCACATATCAAAGAGTCTTCACTATTTTGTTGTCAGTAATCACATCTTGACCTATCCTATCTCTACAAGGTTATAAATCGAATAGGCATAATATACCCAATGTATCGTATCTTTGTCCTAAGTACTACTTATCTCGATGTATACCCTCTTTGTCTTGAGCTCATTCCAATACACTCCATCCCATCATCATCATCCTCTTGAGCTCATTACAATACAGAAGAAGGGCTTTCTCCTATTTACAATCAGTCAAACATCTAGATGAAGCTAATTGTTGATCGTATCGAAGATTTCCCTAAAGATCTTTGCCGTTGTGATGCTAGTCCCATCACTTCGTCGGAAGAACCCTCCGTTACATGCAGCTTGTTGTGCAAGCCAATCTCCTTGTTCCTCACTAGTTTCATACCCGACGGTATAAATAACAACTCCTCTACTGACATCTCCTCCTCCGCAAGGAGTAAAAGTATCTCCTGGGGTATTATCTGTGATAAAGATGATTGCCTTGGAAGAGGGGTCTAAATCTGGTCTAGTACTACTGTCAAAGACCCGAAGAGCTGTATTCATACCAGCTGCATAGCTTTTAAGGATTTCGTTGTGACAATATAGCCCAGACACACCGTCCTTTACATCATGGATATCTTCCGTAAGAACCTTAATCTTAAAACGGAAACTTAAATATTCCCACCCAACGTATCCAGCCATGCTTGAACTCGATGCATCTGTATCTATTGTATCCAGAAACTCATTAACCGCATCCTTAGTCTTGTCTAGCCAGGACAAACCAGCCAAATCTTTCTCACACATGCTAGAGCTTATATCAATTGCAAAAACTACATCCAATGGCTGTCCTTGTGATGGGTTCGGGTTAGAATCTCCACCAGAGTTGGGGTCTGCACTATTCCAGCTATAACAAACTTCATGACAAAGACCATCTGCACTTGTAATCTTGCCATTGTGAGGGGGATCCTTACTCACCATGCAATTGCAATTGGGTTTTCCCAACCAATTAGAGTGGAAGTTGATTCCAACAAAGTCCTTCTCGGATAAGTAAACGCTTTTGCATGTCTCGGCACATTCTTCAACCGAATCCCCTTTAACTGTTTCATAGTTGTACTTATATCCCTGGTCATTAATACAACACCCGTTACCTCTAAACGTATACCCTTCAATATGAGGCGAGAGTAGGCCTCGGAGTAAGCGGTGGTCTTCGTCCTGCTGCGCCTTTCCAGTGCAGAGTGCCACAACAGTAGCGAAAATAGTATACTTTATAATCATTGATTTTTGTTGACTTGATTCTTCTGTTGTAATTGATTTAGTTTGTTTTGCCTTTATTATGAGACCACTGAAGATGATTTGGTGTATGTTGACACAATCCCATGCTGCTGCTCTCGTTGAATATCTTAAATGGGTTCAAGTACTGAATAGAAGCCTGTATACCTAGCCTCCCCAAGAAGAACACTGCATATCTCACTTGTATACTGCATAAAGGCTACTATCGAAATCCAAGCAAGACCAAGTAAATGCGAATTGCTATTAAGAGAAGCCCGTACCGTGATCACTGACCAAACATGATCACCCTATCATCCATGCTTGATCTTCTCATAAAAGCAAAACACAAGAAGAAAAAGCTATTGATAGTTAGAGAATAAGAAGATTGAAATACAAATACACAGAATTAAATGAAGCTCACCACTTACATCATTCTCGGTGTTACTGCCACCGCATATTGTGAAGGTGAGTACAATGCCTCGGATCTTGTTCAATTGCAAAAGTCTTATCTCTTATGATCTCTATTATCACATACCAGGCAGGAATCTCAGGGAACCGACGCCATTGTCATTCCCATTAGACACCGCATCTGCTACAATCAAGAAGAGGCCTCATCAAAAAGGGCATAAAGTCCGATACTGTAGGCGAGTATAGATAGATATGGTTTGACCTCATTCAATTGTTTCCTTTACCTCTCATTCGTTTCATTATACATCATCAATATCAGATGCGGCAAGATCTTATGTGATTGTAGTCAACCCAAAACTATGACCGAACAACAGGAGCGGGCAGTTAAAGGCCCCTCCGACTTTACATGGCGTAACATGGCAATGAATGACAGTGTTAATACCGAGGATTTCATTATGTTCTCATCTCCTACACATCATGAAAAGCTCGTTGACTATTGCCTTGAATTCAATCCAAAGGACTGCGGTCAAAAGGCTGCCGACTTGTACTGTTATGAGAAGAACTTCGGCCCCGCCGTGGACTATGCCAAGAGGAGGGTATACGACCAAGTAACACTCACTATGGATGAGCATAGTACCTGTACCCCAGAAGATAATGTCTGCATTGCGTTTGAATTCATCGCTTGTAGTGTGTTGGAACAGGTGTACTATCATCCAGTGATGCATGAGTATGCACTTGATGGATGTTACAACTTTGAAGAAGGTTGTGGGGACGACGCCGCTGATGAATTCTGCCGTCTACAAGGATATGTCGAAGCCAAAGCGTATGCTATGACCGAAGCTGACGAATTAACCATGACTATTGGTAATCATGCCGTTTGGTAAGTTTTGTTGTATATGTTTTGTATGTTTTGTTGTTGTTAAACCGTCTAACATTAACATATCTTATGTCCAATTCATATACCCTACAAGCAATCCTGGTAAGCGATGTGCTCTTCTTCTATAGATGTTGTTTGTACTGATATCGATCTTCACTTGCTAACTTTTACTAACTGTATCTTTTCCCATCATCATTATTAGAATGGCACGAATGCACAAAGTTCCGATACATCACTTGTGTAACCCCGATGGGATATCGAAGGAGCAGAAACAGAACCCAAGCTCAAGACTTCGCAAAGGAATACGGAGATCCTCATAGTGATCACCGAGAGATAGAAAACGTCAAGAACCACGGCGGCACTGGTAACCACCACCAGCATAAGCATGCCAATCGCTTTAATAATGCTGATGAAGGCATTTGATTATACTATATTCCCGAGCCAAAGAATAACTTGTATTTGATAGGTAACTAACCGCACAATTTAGGTGTTTGACAGCGGTGATTAATGGATGGCTGGATGGAATGAACTTAATTGCAAATAGAATAACCTAGGACTTGTATTGATTGAATGTTTGTTGTGCCTATATTGAAGATGGTCTTTCTCTAAACGTTATACAGAGCTCTGATTCTATATGATTTACTGACCAATATCTTTTTTCTAAAATGGATGGTATTAAATCATACTATCCCTCCAATCACTGCATACCTCATACATTTCTTTCACTGCATATCTTTAAAACATTGTTTCATGATAATAGTAAACTGCAGCTCACGTAACTGTTTACTTTACAAGGAGAGAAGAGCTGCACTGATATGTGTTCACATGATGTGCACATTTTTATTTATTGCAGTATGGTCAGATTAATAAGTACGCCGTGCTGGTACATACCGTCAACCCCCCACATTATTACTACCACCAACACTCCTCGTTCATTATCATCATATCAGTGCCTATACTATTGATCTTCTCCCTCCTATCCCTTCATTGGTGGAGACTCAAGCAGGAGTCTCATAGTGACGGTTTAGTCGCTAAACTTCTTTATTTCTCACTACCAATAAAAATAAAATCTTGTGCAATCGCAATCTAATAGCAGCGGCAGCCGTGCTTATCATTTATTTATCACTCTCTAGACGCAAAAGAACTAATCAGATATATCACATAACAGTGTAGTAGTAGTAGTAGTAGTAGTCGTCGATATCAAATCATTTGGTGTATCTTACATATTCGGTATCCAACAAAACAGTTTTCTTTGCAATCATCACATCAACATCAATCGAACATTAGTATATCAAACAATAGACAAACAATATACAACAAAGAATGGCAACTCGTGTAGGATTTGAAAACTCAAATGAAATCGGTGTCTTCGCCGCCTTAACAAATGGATATTGTCTAACAGGTATTAATCGATCCGAAAATTTCTATTCTGTCTTTGAATCAGAACTATCAACACACATACCAGTCATACATGCCACTATCGCCGGGTGTAGATTCGTCGGACGAACAACAGTGGGTAATAGACGTGGATTATTAGTACCAAATACAGCAACTGATCAAGAATTAACTCACTTACGTAATTCACTACCCGATAGTGTAGTTGTGCAACGTGTCGAAGAACGATTGTCTGCACTTGGGAATATTATTGCCTGTAATGATCATGTTGCATTAGTACATCCTGATATTGATCGTGAAACTGAAGATGTCATTAGTGATGTATTGGGTGTGGAAGTCTTTCGTCAAATTGTTGGTGGACAGGCATTAGTTGGGAGTTATTGTAAGTTTAGCAATCAGGGGGGCATTGTACATCCGAGGACAACTGTTGAGGATATTGAGGAATTATCATCATTATTACAAGTGCCATTAGTTGCTGGTACTTGTAACCGTGGATCTGACGTGCTTGGTGGTGGACTTATTGTTAATGATTGGTCTGCATTTGTTGGTTTAGATACAACAAGTACCGAGATTAGTGTTATTGAGAATATCTTTAGGTTAAGTGGAAGTGGTGGAGTCGGAGTCAAGGGACAGCAGAGTAATATTGTTACGAATATGAGAAGTTCATTGATTGATCAGCTGTCGTAAAAGCTGTTATGTAGAATAGAAGATGTATGATGTTGGAAGGAGTAGATTAGTCTAATTAATAAAGATTTCCTATCCTAATCTAAACCTTAGTTAAACTATGCTTATTTTGCCTCGGCTGCAACACGAATGATATCCGAGAACAAACCATAGGCTGTATCTTTCAGTGTTGGATTCGTAGATACTACTGTCACAGGCCCTAATACATCGGTGGATAGCTGAACAGAGGCGTCGGCACCCGTCAAGTTGTAAAGAGGATCGGAGGGTTCTATGAGCTGCAATCTAACCACTGCTTCCCAGCGTTTTGTTGGTGTATCATTTGAATTAGACTCCTCCTCTATCAGGTTGGCTGTTGCAACAAGCCGGTACTTCTTTTTGCCGTTTGCATATGCTTCTTTGATGTCTTCTCTTTTCAGACTTCGTATTGATTCCTTCGCTATCTCATCCATGGTCGGTAATATAACTCTATTTGCTTCATCAGATGCAGAAAGTACCACAAGAAGAGCTCTCAACTTCACAGCCGCATCATACCCATCTATATCAAGCGACTCATCAGCCTCAACTATACCCATTTCTTTACATATATCAAGAGCTACCTGGAATGATGAGCCGCCAATACCCCCTCTTTCTAACTTTCCCTCCATTCTTGTGATTATCATTGTTGTTGTTGAGTTTAGGCATCCTCTAATAGATGTTAGTTTTGCATGTGGCATTGTATTCTTCCATAGACTAAATATGGGTACTCCGTCCATAACAGCACTCTCATGCATGTACTTGACGCCGTATTAGATATGACCGGCTTGCCATCACCTCTTGGATTACTATTGATAGCTTCTACCATAATGTTGGCTGCTTTAGTTTGACATAGCATGGTAACTAAATCTATCACTTCATCATCTTCATATGTCGTTTCTGATATATCACTACTACCCCTACGAAATAATCGAGGCGGTTGTTTTGGTACTACTATCGTATGATCAATCCTTTCTCCTCCTTCGGCTTTTTGCAGTGCCAGTTCTAGATCAATTTCATTTTCATAGTTTGCACTATCCACGTTTGCAATTACTCTTCCATGATTTCTTGTTAGTATTGCAACTACTCTCCATGGTACTAATCTGTTTCTATATTATCAAGCGTTAACATCATTTTAGTAAAAATTTTAGAACATAAGATATCATATCATTTTCACAATGAAACATCATATATTATTACCTAATCCTCAAGTACTTCTGCTGTGACGATCCAACTTCCGATTTATCCAATAACATACGAGCTAAAGCTCTATTGGCCGAGCCAAAGCCGAGGAATAGAAGTCTCAATTCTTCCATAATATGCGACAAATTTTTTTACCCGCTAAGCAAAAAAAGATACGGTAACCTTGGTGGTGGGCCCCTGACAAAGCTGCAATAGGCAATGATTTCATTGTCTTTGCAGGTTGGAGGGGGTTGAATAGATGCTATTATCAGTACCTTTATTGCTACTTATAATATTCAGCTCATTAATACTCAGCTTATTATCGGTACAATAAAGGACTCGCTATCAGTATCAGGCAACTCAAATAGAATTCGAAGACCCAATGGAGAGAACCAAGCAGGGTCAAGACTTTTATCCTCAAAGTAAACGCCATAGCAGAAGTTGTCCCTATTTTCTTTGTCAAAACCAGATAGTCGTACATCTCCAATTTTACCATTGAATTGAATGAACTTTTTTTGGGCAATGCCGAGACAAACCACAGGGGTACCATATTCAATGCAAACATCAGATAGACCAACAGTAAACATATGCTCCGTTTCGACATTTCTAGGCTCTTCTATTGGGCCACTTACTACGTAAGTATCATAATTATCACTATCTTTGTAACCTAGGGCCTGGAAATATCCTTCCTTGGATTTGATTTTCACCCAACGTTCTTGGCTACTCTTGAGTCCGTTTTGAATCTTTATTGTGAGGCTATGATCTGGGCCGTGGACTCGACAGCTAATGGTAGCTAACTTTGTGTAAAGCCTTTCCGATTCTATCGAATGGTAATTACGATCGAGTGATATTGCAAGGTTGTAGCCACATTCTAACGAAGTGATCATGCCCATTTCTATATTTTCCCCAAGTATTGCGTATGCCTTTCTTTGACACTCAATCTTCTCTTCTTCAGACATAGACACTCCATGATACATAGCACCACATCCACATGGGCATTTATGAACATCATCCTCTTTGTCAATAAGCTTTTTAGCAGACACAATGTTTACCTGAGTTGCAACCACTTGTTCTATTAACCCCATTGTTTTACTTACATCTTGATATTTCTTCAGATATTGTACTGCTGTGTTTGAATCAGCCTTTGTTGTAATTCCCCTCCGAATTATCATCAAACCAAGGGCATTGTAAGCAGCTGCTTCAATAAAGAGAACCGTATCAGATAATGGAGAAGTCATGTTTTTAACTATGTCGATTATTTCCTTTGCAATATTATCAATTTCTGTTGCACACTGTCTATCACCAGCCAGAAATAATCTAGTCATTTTTGTATGGAGCGCTGTTAGAATAGACTCATCGGATTTGAATAGTGGACACTTGCATATATTCACAAACACACTAGTCAAGTCAAGAGCTAGCTTGTTCTGGTATTCTTGGTTGCAGTTAGGGCATTCCTCCCAAGCATCCTTAGTGTTCTTTTTGAACGCATATTCCACAATACAATTAAGATGGGCAAACCCTGAATCACCTCGACATGAGCAATCACGCCTTAGTGGACTTTCTTCTGACCCTTCTTCCAAACATATCCAACAAAAGCTTTCCCCTTTCGCAAAGCACTTAGGTCGACCTCGTTCTCGAGGTCTCTGAGATGCTAATTCTGTTTGGTTGACTAGATATTGCAATAATGATACTGACTGCTCCTTGGGCGTTGGTTTAGCCAGCTGCATGCCTCGATTTTCATTGACACATTCTCTACACCTCCGTTGATGTTGCTTTGCCTTCCACTGTTTTTTGCTAAACTTTTCCTCGGACAATTCCATACAACATGCACCGCAAAGTTTCATATTAGATGGGTACTTCTGATATATAGGTAACAATTGATGATCTTTATTGATATAGTAGTGGAACTGGGGCGGTCTAATTCTTTCCGTGCCTTAAGATGACACCTATAATTATAGATCAATACTTTTTCTTTTTTGAGAATAAGTATATCATAAGAGAAGGCAATGGTGGCGTAGTCAATGCCGAGAAAGCAATATCGTGATTTATTGATGATAATAATGATTAATTAACAATTAACACTCCTAAAGCCACTGCTTGACAACATCACATCCATATAAAGACCATCACAAAGAGTAATTTTTCAAGAAGGCATAGAATGCAAGATACGGTCGGTATCTTTCTTTCCCAAAAGAGGAGTTTTCACCAACATGAAAACGAGTAGTTGTTTTGAATGTCTTGTTGCTTTGCTACTAATATTGTTTGTTAATGGTTGGGAGTTGGGAGTTGAATAGATGAAGAATGCTTTCATCAGTATATTGCTACTTATATTCTTTAGTTTCATATTGTCAATCGGCTCATCTCAGCCAGCCGATGGAGTTTGCAAAGAAGATACGACATTAAGTGCAGCATCCAACGATAACAACAACATGCTCTACTCAATTATTCTACCCACATATAACGAACGTGATAATCTTCCCCTAATAACACAATTTATACATGATACATTTACCGATGCAAAGTTAAATTATGAGATAGTCGTAGTTGATGATTCATCACCCGACAATACACTCGATGTTGCAAAAGATTTACAAAAGATATTTGGCACTGACAATTTTCAAATAGTATCAAGACCGGGCAAGTTGGGATTAGGATCGGCATATTCGGCTGGATTAAAGAAGAGTAAAGGACAACGTATTATATTAATGGATGCAGATTTAAGTCATCATCCAAAGTTTATACCACAAATGATTGATGTTATGGATGATAATAAAAAGAAGGTGGATATTGTATCAGGTACACGATATGCACGTGGCGGTGGCGTGGCTGGATGGGATACATATAGAAAATTAACTAGTTGTGGTGCTAATTTTTTAGCATCATTCCTATTGAACACCGGTGGTGCATCGGACTTAACTGGTTCATTCCGATTATATGAGCGAGAGGCTATAGAATTGATATTACCTTCTATTAAATGCAAGGGATATGCTTTCCAAATGGAGATATTAGTTAGAGCACACAAGGCAGGATTGAAGATTGGCGAGGTGCCAATAACATTTGTGGATAGAATTTATGGAGAAAGCAAGCTGGGTGCCAATGAGATCATCATGTATCTCAAGGGGTTGTTACAGTTATTCTTTACAACATAAATTCTAATAACTAGCCTCTATTATTATTGACACTAACAAATGAGTAGCTATTCTTGCATAGCATTATCTTCGTCGTCTTCCTCATCTTCCTCATCATCGTCATCATTGGCATGTTGCATCCTCCACCGTCTCATCATTTCAGCTTCATTATAATGATTCTTCCTCATTTCCTTAAACTTCTTCTTTTGTTCTTCCTTCTCCTTTTCTTCAGCTTCCATCTTTTCACTATCACTCATATTCGAATCTCGTGATGGTGCCGGAGACAGTGGACAGGCATCACGTTTATCGGCCACTGCTTGTAATTTAGATGCTATATCATCCCATTGTGATGCTAGTTCTGGTTCTTTATGATTCTCATCTGGTGATCGAGGATGTTGCCCGGATGAATTGGACTCTACTTCATCTGAATGATGATCATAATGTGTATATGGCGTGTCCGGTTCATCAATCTAATTGTCGTAATGTACATTCATGTGTGTCATTTGTAAATTATTATATTAAAGTTTGAGTATTGATTTCCATAATATGATATGTTTGCATAAGTATATGTATAGATAAATAGTAACAATTTGATTGTATAAAAAGGGAAAGTATATCATGAGTATATGTAATTGTAATTGCAAAACAGAACCCCAACTCATACTACATATCAGACATAATCATTGCAATGACCTGCACGCACCTTCATCCTGGTACCTCTTAACAAATCATGCTCTTGAATTGCATCTTCATCCCATTTCAAATGTCTCTTCTCTTTACTACTAGGTG
>Ga0075439_13553_pt1 | contig 19444 bp, 14 predicted proteins | sample MintriSingleCell_FD_74264 | JGI IMG/M metagenome (GOLD analysis project Ga0075439, IMG submission 74264) | Marine eukaryotic communities from Monterey Bay, USA to study complex ecological interactions - Minidiscus trioculatus JGI Plate_4_G5... | ecosystem: Environmental > Aquatic > Marine >... | reverse complement strand
TCAAGCATAATTTCAAGTCCGTCATGATCGGCATCAACATTCGACATTCGAGCAGAGGTAGTGATAATGTTCATACCCGTGATGGGAGCTACGCAATCCTTATCGAAGAGATCAATGTTGAATGTACGGCCAGCTCCAATGAGATAATCCAATGTGATTTCATTGGTAACGCCTTCTTGAAAGTCCGTCTCAAGAGATTGATAGAGGATATCCCAATTGCCAATCTGAGCAGTAGTTGGTGTGGCAAGGATGGCAGTGGCGGCACAGATGGATTTGAAGATACTTGAGGATGGCATGATATGGTAGTTGATTGTATCTGTCGATTAGTATTGAATAGAGGAGAAGAATGATATGATAGGGTGACAATAGTTAGTACACGATTGGTGAGCTGAACACATGATATGAACACATGATGTGTCTCAATCATGCATGATGATCAACTATCGCTGGCATATGATATGAATAGTAGACTCTACAACCGACTGTCTACTATGAGCAAATCTACAACCGACTGTCTACTATGAGCAAACATCAGTTGATACAACATATGCAACAACAATGTTAAGTCGAACCTTGTGATTGTGAATGGCGGCCATCGATCTCTTAAACCACACCGCCATCGTCAACAGAAGATACCTCATCATTGCAATAATAATAAACACATTACTTACTTGGACGATGATCAAATGGAAGAGTAGTAGTCGTTATAGCTGATGAGCGGTGTAGACTTTGAGTAGTTGTGTGTAGATGATGTTGTGTTGATCAGTTTGGAAAATTATGAGCAGAGGAAGAGGAGAGTGTGTGAGATGAAACGAGGTCGTGCATGAAATTTATGTGCACCGAAAAAAAAACGATTGGAGTATCTTTCTTGCAATGACACAACTCCGACCAAATTGCAGTCACGTTAGACTTACTTGTACTTCTACTACAACAACTACTACTTGATCAGTTGCTTGTCTATATCTATATCATATAGCTGCTCCATCAGCATGGCATAGTATAAAGAGATAGCTGAATCAAGAAAGAGATAGAGTAACTGAGTTGTTATTATTATTAGATTGTAGAGGATACACGACTACGAATGGTCGATACGTTATACTCTTATTTTCTTAGTAGTATTATATACCTTTGTCTTATATTCAACATTCATAGCATTAGTAGAAACTGGATACTTATCAAACGGCGCAGCTCATATCTAAAGCTAGTTGATTAGCACGCTACTGGCTATTCAAGTTAGATGATTAGCTGCTACCTCAATAACCACCCAAGTATCTCCGTAGTGAGTGTCCAACTAGAAGTTGTTACTTTACATTAGCTTCTCTTTATGATTACACATGTATATCTTCTTCTCGTATTCTAATCTCAAGGAAGTAGAGGGGAGTAGTCTGAGGTATCTTGAGAGGCTAGATGAGTTTGAGAATGGATTGCAATCAAAAGATACTTGACGCTAAGTTGTTCGAATAATCGTCATACCATATCTTCTTAGACCCTTATGTTAAGAACTCATCACATTAACATAATCTTAAACTAAAAATAAGACACAAACTTATCAATACCAAGTCGCTGCTATAGTCTAGGGTTTTAGTTAGAGTATCTTCTGAGATAAATCATGTGGCTAGCTAATGAGAACCTGAGAATTAGATCTGGAACCATTGACGAAGTAGATCTTCCTCTTTATGTTTCATACAAAGTCCTCCCTCTTTTGCATTATCATAGCATCCCTCGTGGCTGCAACTCTTTTCACTTCTCATATCACATGTTTGTTTCTCAACAGGATACTCGGAGGATACTCCTCTCTGACTGCACACACCGATGTTCGTAACAACTTCAGAACCACTTCCAATACTAGATGGTGGAGTGATTATACCGATACCGCTACGAGCTTTGTGTAACCATCTCTTCTTTAGATGAGGAGTAGACTGAGTTACAATATGGCTAGTGGTATCCTGATCATGATCCTCTGTTGTTTCCGCCACCTCCTTCTTCTTCTTCCGTTCTAGATCCATCTTCGTATGTTCGTTCATGAGATATGTCTTTAGATTTGGATGACTAGAGAAACATATCAAAACCGTAGTTAGATATCTATGCATCAACTATCATCAATCATTCATTGTCAACCATACTTTCACTTACCGCTTTTGGAACTTTTGAGCATAACTTTTGACCTGCTTGTTTGTCCTGCTTTTGACAATGCCGCTGATCAAACTCCAACTTCCCCATCCATGCTTTATCACTCCGGATTGAAACTGAGCCTGCTCATGATTACTCCACGTTCCTTCTTCTTTCATCATATCATCTACCTTCTTCTTAGTCTTAAATGGCAGTAAGATACTCTTCGTCTCCCGACTTAACTTCATAATCTTTTGGAACTGATCATTTGATCGATGATACCCATTGCCTTTTGTCATGGTATGCTGTATGCTAATATGCTGATATAATAGTGAAGGAAGTAGAGTTTGCTTTACTTATGATCAGAAAGTGAGGTTATGGAGTAAAGAGTAGGCGGGTATCCTCATGTCGTTTTGTTTGTACCGGTATCCCAAACTCTCACCCTCTCCCCTGCTCTCATAATTTGCATCTAGGTTCAAACATACAGCTTTATTACTAATATCTTCTCCTACATTGACTTTGAAATACAGGTGAGTCTGTTTGGTATTGTGTTTGTTGACTAGATTTGAGGAGAGGATAGCAGACAAGAGCTTCCCACTCTCTTTTCATTCGGTGGCATGCAGGTGATGAGGACTGCGGTATCCCACTATGTTGCAAAATATCGTTGATATGTGTGAGTTGGTACATCACAAGCACTTTCTTTGGTTCAAATGAGTCAAGTTCTTCTTGTTTGAACCGATGATATGCACTCCAGGTTATCGACTACATCATCATGTATGTCAGTGTCGAGAATTTTAAGCCTGATCTTACCTCTTCCTCTTCTCATTCTCATATCAATACTAGATCAATTATCATGCGTTTATTTACTACCTTCTTCGACGGTATATGCACATGGATGAAGAAGAAAAGGAATGGGGTGGTAGTACACAAGAAGAGGAGAAGTTCTGTTACATCTACTGTGAAGTGCTTGATAGTTGATGATGAAGTTACAGAGTCCTATGATCTGAATCTACCTGCTACTTATTATGATGACGAAGAAGACGATGCATTAGATGACTCTCTATCCACTGCTACTTCTATTCTACCATCGAGCACTTCAACTTATCACAAGTGCAAGGTGCAAGAAGCTCTTGAGTATGATCGATCTCTCCGAATTCAAAGTACTTTACAACTACATCAGTACTGGTAGCACGAAGAGTAGGAAGACCGATTGGAGAAGAGACGCTCAGTAGTTGGTAATGACGAACTAAACGATGTCTCGTATCATGGATCTTCATCTGTACAAAATCTCCTTAGTATTACCTGTGCAACATCTACTTGCTTCCTACCATATAATACACATCTATTCTCACGATACAACCCTCTACATGAAGGACTTAAGTTGCCCCTCTATCAATATCATGGCCCACTACTCACTTTCTATTGTCCACTGAAAACATTTGTACCGACATGATCCCAAACAGTAGCATCATTTAGCCAATCAGCACTGAATGTTGGAGCCTCCTCCTTCTTGTTCTCTTTATCCTCGCTACTATTGCCAGCTACTTGCTTCTCCTCCTTCTTCTTCTTGGGCGGAGCATCCTCATTGATCATTGGACCAACTCCAACGATAGGAGGTACTCTATCCTTCTCTTCTTCCTTATTATTACATTCCAAATATCGTTCAGTCAAGTTCAACAAGCGAGATACACGTGCCTGATGTTCATCTTTCAACATTGAATTAAGGAAACAACAATCATTAGTGGCATGACGTGTACATAATGGATTGAGATGTACACTTGCCACGTCTGTATTGCGAGTACTCTCGGTATATGCCGAGATATCTATCGATGTATCATCTGGACTTGATGGATGAGTAGCTTGGATTGTATAATACCCCTTTTTACGAAATGGGAATGATGCTGCTGTAGAGTTGTCACTTGCCTTATCAACGATACCACTAGTAGTGGTAGTACCACTTGACTCTTCGGTGGGATAACTTGACCCATCTGGATCGGCAACATGGAAGATACCATCGATAACCTTCACTGGTGCCGATGTTGATGATGCATAGTCATACATCTCATCTTGAAGATCATTGGCATGAGCTGCAATTGTTGTTGTCGTCCTAGCGTCAAACTGTTGTTTGGATGTAACATCTTCCATCATGAATGAATCTTGATCCTTGATTGGCGAGGCCCTTGAGATTGTCGACTTCATCTCTTCTTCTTCCAAAATCTCGTTTAAGGATGAGAAACTATCATTCACATTCGTACTATTCTTCTTAACCAACACACCAGCTGAACAAGCAAACTTGGCAACTTGTCCAACTTCATTCACAGTTTCCAAATTACCACAAGTTACCTTATCCAATGCATTCTGTTTGGCAATGCCTAGTGCATTCTTTGTCTTGTCAACACGTGCATTAATATTACTCTTTGTTTTATCAACTTGGGCAGCAACATGATTCTTAATCTTTCGTGGTGTTTCATTAACTGTATTAATCATGGCTGTAATTTCGGGTAGTAAATCTGCTGATCCGTCTGGATTGTGATTTAATGATCGATTGACTACCTTCTTCTTCTTTGTAGATGAAACGACGACAGGAGTGGCCTTATTGCTGGAGGCAACACTATTGATTGACGAAAGTAAATCCTTCGTGGCACTATTCACACTGTTGGATGGACTACCCTCAGGTGGAGTAGTTGATTTGAGACTACCTGATACTACGGCATTATCACCCGGAAACAAGGCCTTGCTGTTATCAGCCGCCGCCTTGTTGTCCGATAAAGCAGTAACAGTAATGTTGTTATCAACACTACTGCCACTGACGACGGCATGACCAGCAGTAACACTATTCCCAATCGATACCAAATGACTTTCATTCGGGAAGAGTGCCGTTGTAATCTCTTCCATACCCTCCTCACCTCTTGTCATCATACTCTCCTTAGCAACTCCACTAGTAGTACTACGGTCAGGACTAAACTCATCAGTAGATGGCACACCACCAAAGCTAGTATATACCATATCATCATATGATTCACTACCGGGTGTGTAACATTTAGTAAAGAGATTAGATGTTTTAACAATGTTGTACATGTTTACTTCTTTTGCTTTGTTGTTGTTGTTAGAGTGGATATTGTTCACATCTGTTGGTGAACCCTTATTAAGATGACTTTTCTCAGTCATGGAAGTATCAGGCGTAACATCTTCTGAATTATCGGCAGTGTTGTTCAGTATGGCATTTAATTCATCATCATCAATTGAAGTAGATGTACATCCCTGCACAGCTTTGAGATTACCGCCACATGATAAACTATTCTTAACACCATTCACAACCTCATCTCTCTTACTCTTTACACTATTTACTATACTCTTTTTTGTATTGTCTACTGTGGATGTAACATGTGTCTTGACTTTAGATGGTGTATCTTTAGCAGATGCGATGATTTTAGTTATTTCGGGTAGTAAGTCTGGAAGATGAGCGTTTCATTATGAAGTGGGAGAGAGATGTTCAATGACTTCTGTTAGTATGTGGTTTTGCAAAAGACAATCAAATAAAGGCAAGCGAAGTTCAAACAAAGAGACTAAGTACACAAGATGCTTGCCTGTGGAATTGTTAGGTGAGTGATTTGTATGAGGGGCCATCATTGAGGTTAGATCAATCTTCTTCAATGGATGACTGCTGTTGTTGGCGGCGTTGTTGGCAGCGGTGGATTTAGATGGTTTGCGAGGTGATCGATTATTAATCGGGGCAGTGTCTGTATCACTTAAACAACTTTCGATACCACCTAGATGCAGATCACCGCTGCCGCTACCACTATTGAAACTGCCACTACCTCTACTGCTACTACTGTTGCTACCCTCGCCACTGCAGTTGTTGTCAGCAATAGGCACCTCGTCATCTAATACGGCATTCAATTCATCAGCCAATAACAAACTGGCATTAACCTCATCTAATACATCAATAGTTTCTATTTCTTGATTAATATTATTTTGTAGTATAGTTTCAGATTTGTAGATAGTGTAAGCTGTTGATACTACTGCGTCTTCTTCTTCGTCGAATGGCTTATTGTTTGTAGATGAAAAGGAGGTAGAGAGGGAAGTGTCGGTGGTTGTATTGAAGGAGGTATTGTTAGAGGGCCATGTACCAATGTCGTTGTTGTTGCAATTATTGCTGAGTGATTGTAATTTGGCTACCTCATTTTTATATAGTTCTTTGGCGGCAATTAGTTGTTCATAATTACTCTTCTTTTTTGTAGTTTTATTTGTAGCAGTTGCAATAGATGGTGTAGTTGTTGTTAGGAGATGGTTTTCGTACTGTTGTAGTTTAGTCTTAGTAAACGATGATGATGAAGAGTTACTGCTTTTGCTATGGAGAAGTGATGATGTCGACGAGCGGCGGCTGGTATCGCGCCGCTTGTTATTGGCTTTAGATGAGATTGCAGCGTGTAGTAGCGTCATTGTTTTTATTATGAATGGGTGTTATGATGAGTTGTGTTGCAAACACAATGATAACAACTGATGATGAGTTCAATTTAAAATTTGACCTTCATTGCAGTAAAGCCATGGAGGCATAAAAATGCAACCGTAAATGTATTCCAATTTATCTAAGTATTAAATAATACTTTTGCCACTAGTTACCTTGCAAAGATACAAATGCTACCTTTCGTTTTAACTGGCTTGAAATTCGAATTCAAGTGAGACCAAAAGAAATAGGTAAGTTCGTAGCATATCAAGAGAACCTACCTTTGCTAAGCTTTAGTTCTATGAGTGATGCTTCTGCTATCTACATCTATAAACTCCCATCACTCAATACTTTGAATGGTATGCGTCAATATAACCAATACTCAGTTTTTCAAGCTCTTTCGATTGGTATAACTAAGTGGTAGCATCATCGTTTTTGAAGATACCAACAAGAAGTCAAGAATATCTCTCTCTCTCTACATAGTAGGTACAACAAGTAACAAACTAGGCGGCTAGCTCTCGTATCAATATCATATGTATCATGTTAATTCCGTCTTTACAAGAATATCTACCACCAGAAGTGTATCATAGTCATCATGATCTCGATATAGGCGGCGTGCTCTTTGATGACATATTATTATATCCCACAAACTCGATCTTCATTGCAACTAATGATGCAATAACTGATCAACTAACAACAACATACGATACACCACCTCTACTCAACAATCTCTTATCAAACTTTGATATAAAACAACATCCAATAACAACAATCTTAACATCATACTTTTTAGTAACAGCGTGTGATATGATACCATTCGTACCGTGTCAACCTTTGGCCATTGCATTAGGTGCCAAGTTTGGTTTTAGTATTGCATTTCCAATCACAAGTTTAGGTCAATGTACCGCGGGTATATTAGCTTTTACCTATGCACGTCAATTATCCAATAATGTGATTAATGATAATACATCAGATAAAGATTCTGAAGAGGAAGAGGATACGACTATATATACTAAAAAACTATCACCCGAGGCACTCCAAAAACTACAAGAATTTAGAACATTAACATCCACAGAAGAACAGGGCAACATTAAGATATTAGTAGCATTAATTGGATTAAGACTAGCACCTTTCTTCCCATTTAGTGCAGGGAATTATTTGCTAGGAGGTACTACATCGGTACCATTGACGTTATTTGGTTTGGCTACATTGTTTGGATGTTTATTGAGTAACTTTTTAAGTGTTAGTTTGGGTAGTGCTGGTGGTGCTTTACTACTCTCTTCTAATGTTGTTAGTGATATTATGATATGATTTGGTACATTGATTGTTGGATTAGCCATTATTACATTGACTTATCATTAGAAGCTACATCTGGTATATGTCAAGGACAAGTAGTATAGTAGTCTCAATACTTTGGCTTTGGTGATAGCTCTAGTTCTACTAGATAGTGGGTGGTGAATCATGATACTGATACGAGGTTCTGTTTGTTTAGATTTAGAGCGCATGAGCGCTGAGACTTTGGGGGATACCTCTATGTGAAAATTGTCAGGATACCAAAGTAAAACCCCGAAACCTCAAACCAAAATTGCAATACAATGGCCCCAATATTTGCTGGCCTAAAATTGCGAGATAAAGTTGGACAAGGCCTATCTAAACCAAAATTAGCCACTGAATCGATTGGTGATATCCATTTGCAATAAAAATGCACGTAGGAACAAGTATTTACAAAATAGCTATACTGATAAAGGACCACCAATATGTGAAACTAATACCACTTTATTGCAATGATCACCGACCGTAGATTTACTCTACATATATATTTAAGCTGTACTGCACTATTTATTTTGTCATAGATAATGTTTATATTGAATTGCAATATCAAACAGGTTTTACTTTTTAAGGTAATCCGTGTCAATTTTTGGTCTAAATTACCTTTAGTACCCGAAATCATTTTATGGTTTCAGGGTTTTACTTCGGTATCCTGACAATTTTTTGACTGAAAGTCTCAGCGCTCATGAAGCTGTTGGAGGAAGCAGTATTACGCGATAATATGACAAGTTGCTATCACTATCACTATGTTACAAGGCATAACTCATATTCACTACTTCCTTCATCTGAGATTGACATTGATACCTTTTATCTTGCAATTCTAGCAGATCGTCTTCCTTCTAAAGTATACACACTACCCATTGTGTTTTTGTTACATAATCGACTTTTTCGAACAGATCGATGTTCCTTTGGTTCAGTTTTATTCTTGACCTTATGTTTGGTAGTGAGCTTGACGAGCTTGGCCAAACAGTACTCACAAGCAAAAAGGGTCAAGTAAAGGAAAACCAATAAAAGAAGGATACGAAGTAGATTTTGTACCTCTGCAAGATCTTCCTCGTCTTTGGCTCCTCTTCTTTGTCTGGTATATTGTGCCTCTTTATCATGGTATGATTGTTCTCTCTGGCCCTTCTTATTCTGATTATCACAAAACTTATGTAATTGATCAAACGAGTTGTTGATTGCAAAAATCGCCTCATCCGAGCCCACTAAGTGATATTCTGAAATTTTGTCAGGGTGGTACTTTCTACTCTTTTCTCTTCTGGCCTTTTTGATGGTCTCACACGATGCATAATATGCAACACCAAGAACTTTATGATGTTGGTTTACCTTGGAGTATCTTAACTTACTTGAGTTGAAGGAGGCAGCATATGTGATAAGGAGTATCAAGGTAGTGGTATACAAGCAGAAGATTGAAGAGAAACGCATTATAGACATAGATGTAAGCTTAACGGTACCAGTTGCGATAATATGATGAGAGTACGAGAGCTAGTATTAGTAGAGGATGAGGAGAGGATAGAGGTCAATTAGTCGTGGGAACCATACAAGACTAAACGTTGCCACCTCCCTTTGCTTGAAGCAAAGGATCTAACCGCTTTGATACCATGCCATATTGATGAACTTTGTAACATATGGGGGGATACCTCAGCACATGCACACCGCCTGTTGCCAAATGAAACGAGAGTGGCAGTGGAAAGCTCTTGTTGTCTTGTCGTCATCCATCCTCTCCCTAGTCCACAAACATATTACCGAGCAGACTCACCTGTATTTCAAAGTCAATGCAGGAGAAGATATTAGTAATAAAGCTATGTGTTTGAACCTTAGATGCAAATTATGAGAGCATGAGAATGAGGCATGAGGCGAGAGTTTGGGATACCGGTACACAAAACGACATGAGGATACCCCACTACTCTCTACTCTCTACTCTCCTCTCCTCTCAATAACCTCACTTTTTGATATAAGTATCAGTAAACTCTACTTTCTTCACTATAATATCATCATATAAAGTATTGCAACATACCATGACAAAAGGCAATGTGTATCATCGATCGAATGATCAGTTCCAAAAGATTAAGTTGAGTCGAGAGACAAAGAGTATCTTGATACCAACCGAGAGAAAGTTAGATGATATGATGAAAGAAGAAGGAACGTGGAGTAAACATGAGCAGGCACAGTTTCAATCCGGAGTGATAAAGCATGGTTGGGGAAGTTGGAGATCGATCAGCAGTGTTGTGAAAAGCCGTACGAACAAGCAAGTCAAAAGTTATGCACAGAAGTTCCAAAAACGGTAAGTGAATGTTTATATGAGTGATATAGAATATTGATAGTTGATGCATAGATATCTAACTACAGTTTTGATATACTTATTTAGTCATCCTAATCTAAAGAAGTATCTCATGAACGAACATACGAAGATGGTGCGAGAACGGAAGACGAAGAAGAAGGCGGAGGAGTTGGATACCGCTTCCGCTAGCCGTACTGTAGTTCAGTCTACTCCTCATCTAAAGAAGAGATGGTTACACAGAGCTCGTAGTAGTATTGGTATAGTTACTCCACCTTCTACTATAGCCAACGGAAGTGGTTCTGAAGCTGTTACCAACACTGTAGTGTGCAGTGAGGAAGGAGTATCCTCCGAGACTGAAAAACGAACATGTGATATGAGTAGAAGTGAAGAGATTTGCAGCCATGACGGATGCTATGATGTTGCAAAGGAAGGAGGAGTTTGTAAGAAACATGAAGAAGAAGAACTGCTTCATCGATGGTTTCAAAACCGATTCTCAGACTCTCACTAGCTAGTCACATGTGTAGAAAACATGAGTGATGATTCATCTCGAAGATACTCTACTCTAACTCTAGACTCTAGCAGTATGCTATTGATATGTTATGTGCATATACGTGTCTTAGTTTTAGTTTAAGATACGCTTGATGAATTAACACGAGGGTCTAAGAAGTATGGTACGATGATATACTCGAACAGATAGCAGCAACAAAGGTATCTTGTTGCAATCCATTCTCAAACTCATCTCAACCTCTCAAGATACCTCAGACTACTCCCCTCTACTACCTTGAGATTAGATTATGAGAAGAAGGTGATGTAGTTATTATGGTAAGAGAAGTTAAAGTACATTAGTACATTAGCTTTTGCTAATGCTAATGCTACTTGGCATTCATCTATGGAGATACTTAAGTGGTTCATTCTGCCATCTATCTTGTTGAATGTTATGATATAAATAGCTGACTAGGTTGATAAGCTACCGTCGCTGCCCGATAAGTATCTAGCATCCTCTACTGATGCTATAAAACAGACTAATTGACAAAGGTATATAATACTAAGAAGATAAGAGTATAAATCTATCGACCATTCATGTCGTGCAACTCAGCTTCTCGATTCAGCTTCTCTTCATACTATTATGCTGATGGAGGAATATGCAGCTATATGATATAGATGAGTAACTGATCAAGTAGTAATATAGTAGAAGCACAAATAAGTTAACGTGACTGCAATTAGGTCGGAGTTGTAGTATTGAATGTCATTACAAGAAAGATACTCCAATCGTTTTTTCGGTACAAATAAATTTCATGCACGACCTCGCATCATCTCATATACTCTCCTCCTCTTCCTCTGCTCATAATTTTCAATTCTGATCAAACACAACATCATCTACACACAACTACACACAGTCTACACCGCTCATCAGCTAACCAACTACTACTCTTCCATTTGATTACCGTACATGTAAGTAATGTGTTTATTATTATTGCAATGATGAGGTATCTTCTGTTGACGATGGCGATGTGGTTGAGAGATCGATGGCCGCCATTCACAATCACAAGGTTCGACTTAACAATGTTGTTGTATATGTTGTCTCTATTGATGTTTGTTGTATAGTCGGTGCGGTGGAGGAGGGTTCTACTCATATCATATGCCGGCGGTAGTTCATCGTCATGCATGATTGATACACATCATGTGTTCATATTGTTCATATCATGTGTTCATCATACCAATCGTGTACTAACCATTGCAACAACCCTATCACACTTCTCCTCTACTATTCAATACTAACTGACAGATACAATTACCTACCATCATCATGCCATCTTCATCAAGTATCTTCAAATCCATCTGTGCCGCCGCTGCAATCCTTGCCGCACCAACCTCTGCTCAGATTGGCAACTGGGATATCCTCTACCAATCCCTCGAGACGGACTTTCAAGAAGGTGTTACCAATGAGATCACATTGGATTATCTCATTGGTACCGGCCGCACATTCAACATTGATCTTTTCGATAAGGATTGCATCGCTCCTATCACGGGTATGAACATTATCACTACCACTGCCCGAATGTCTAATGTTGATGCCGATCATGATGGACTTGAGATTATGCTTGATTTAGACAAGTCATCCATCACATCTAGTAACATTTGGGATGACAGTAAGCTTGAGTTCTGTATTCGTGTTCAGTTACTATCCGGAGGAGCTGTCATCAAGGAGGAGTAAGTTGTTACTTATTGTCGTGTTTGTTATTTGTGTGGTCGTGTATGTGTTGTGCACAACATGATATGTACTCAACTCTTCTCTTCCTACTATCTATCAACCCATCATTCATTCACAATACACAGCAAACGTGATATTGACATCTTCTTTGATTTCACCGTTGACTTTGAAGCTGTTGAGGACGTGTCGATGCAGTCTGCCTCCTTATCAAGCGGATCAGGTCAGGCCAATGTTGACAGCTATGTCATGGCATGCAAGTGTGATGATTTAGATTCCTTCACTTGCAACAACACTCCCCTTGCACCCAACAGCATCCTCAATGTTTGCATCCAATCTATGGATTCGGATATTGAGATTTCTTTTCTGAATACTCTTGAGATGACCTCTCTTGATAATGAAACTCTTCTCATCGTTGATGGTCTCTTGATTCAGAATAATGAGATCTCATCCCTCACTGTCAAGAATGCCACTGCCGTCGGTGTATCTACTGTCGTTCCCTCAAGGTTCTTCTCCTTCAGCACGTTGTCAAGTGCTACTGTTTCTGGTATTGTTAAAGTCAAGTTGGTAGGTGGTCGTGCATTGAGGGGTGAGGATACTGTATCTCGTCCTGGACGTTATGATCCAGCCACTCCCTTCACAATCAATGTCCCAATGGAACCTCTTCCTCAAGTGTCTCACATCAAGGCTGGCTTTGACGATGGTGAGACGAATGCTGGAAATTGCATCAAGGGTGATTCTCTTTTCTTGGGAGTTGCAATCGCTATCTCCGTCTGGTTACTTATGAGTTTGCTTTGAGATGTTTAGCGTTTCTTCCATTGACTAGATTCTTATTCGGCCGTTGATGATAGTTTGACGTGAATGTCTTGATAGTTGATATATGTTTGTGCAGTTGAATCACTCCTCGGAGTATGATATCTTTAGTTTAGTCCTCTTGTATATAAAGTGATAAAGTGAACGTTGATATCCACAACATGTGTCTAACTATTTACCTCTCATCTTTCATAAATGTAGTCGATTCATAACTCTCACGCCTCGGTAGGATGAAATGATACCACCGATGTACGAGATACATCCCATACCAATACATTGATACAATCTCCCTGTCTACATTCATACCACGATGATGTGTCATCTTTATCATCCATATTATCATCTCCTTCTTCTTGGCTTGGCATTAATGATATATTAGATCCATTAAAATTAACAGAGGATGATGAACCAGTGGTCATCTTTGACATACTTGTTGAACTTTCACCCTCGTGTACTTGTAGAAACATTGCAAACTGATGCGAAGAGCTTGTTTCTGTATTATCATTCTTGTTGGTCTGTAGGAAGTAATCCGAATCTTGATGTTTCCCCAGTTGTCTAGACTTCTTGTCCAGTAACATCAAGTTTATAGCTGCACATGTCAAATCCCGTAATGCACATGGTAGTATTGGTCCACGTAGCTCCAACGTTGCCTTGGCATTTGTAGCAGCAGCTGTAGAAGGATGCCGCTGCTGATTATCTTGATGATACACTTGATTCATAAACCCAGTATCTCTTCGACTACTTACTGACAATGTACGTAATGTGGTATGTAAACAATTTGAACCCAACGATCGACATAGTAACAGCGGCACATCTGATACTGGTGGGGAAGCATTCGTCGTAGTTGCCTTGGACATTCCAGCACTTTGATTATCAACACTTGATAAACCATATGTATTCATGAACAATTCATAAACAACATTACAATCGTCAATACCATAGACAAATAATGGTGGTAATGAACTACCCTTGCTACCGCTTGTTGATGTAGGGTCATTATATCGAGGACGTACTTTACGTTTTTTGACCTCAACTGTTACCTTACCTTTTTCATCATCGGCATGTTTGATTGCGTTCAATTCAGCATGTACTTCGGCTGAATCTTCTTGTGTTGGTGTGGCATCATCGTTTGTTTGAAGTAGACTTTCGGAAAAGAATTCATAACTCCCTTCTTCTTCTGTGGCTGTTGATGATGTGGTATCACTTCTTTTTGAAGTGAATAATCTCAACTCAACACCCATACTTTTCAACTTTGATCTTAGATATGGCGTTGTTGATGAGGAGACAACCATGGGAACTAACTGTGGTGATATATCACCAGAATGTTGTTTCATATATCCACAACGGAATAATACAATTTGATTTGATGATATGACATAGAATGAATTTCGTGATATCAAATCCTGACTTGAGGAAGCAGTAGAAGAAGTATCAACATCCTTCAACTTACTCTTCCACAATTGAAACAAACTGCGAAAACATTCCTGCCAATCTCTCCTCCGTTGATATAACAACGATGAAACAGTTGATACTGATGCTTTATCAGTATTCCGTTCTCTTCTTTGTTGATTGCCAAGTAATGCGTTAGACTTGTCTTTATCATTCAATAAAGGTAGATTTGACAAACCTAATCCACCCATACTACCCACACCAACTAATCGAACTTTGTTATGGACTGATTGTGGTTGTAATATGTACGATGATAAATCGCCTTTGCCTTCTCCATTCTTACCACCCGCTGTGGAACTATTAGACGTACCACTAGATGATGATGAATCAACCAACATTGATAATGGCAAAGGATGCACTGCCGGATGTTGATAATACATTGTACTTGACAACCATTTCGATGCTGCCATTTCCTCTTCTGTTGCCCTCATTGAGTGACTGTATAATGATCTGCCCATATAACTATTATCTCCACTAGAAGATAGCTGTTGTATGGCAAGTTGACGTACTTTACCTTCATTTAAACCACCTTTTATTCCTCCTCCGGGTAAGCAATTACCGGGTATACAATCTAATCGTAATCGACGTTTAATTGACCAATCTATCATACCCACACTGTTCGGCACATCATTAATATTACTACCAACTTTCTTCAGACTATTGAAATCGTCAATTCCATGTCTTGTGGCTTCTACAATTGATGAATCTAGGAATAGTGATGATAAATCTTCCTTTGTTTCTCGTTTCTTCTCTCTACCACCCATATTATCGTACCCATATCTTCTACTTCTTGTTGATGATGTAGATTTGGTAAAGTAGACTGTAGCATCATGGAATTCATCTTTACCCTCTGTATCCCTCCCTTCCCCGCCATGTTTACCTTCTTTATCTTTCCCACCTCCATCTTCAGCATCTTGTTGATCATTATACAAATTGGCATTGTCTAATGCTTGTAATATCTCATACCCTCCTGGACTGTGCATTGGTGATTTTTTAGTAGATTTAGTATTGTTGTTTGTTAGTGATTTTGTTGGTGTTGACATCTTATTATTAGCAGCAGATGTAGCTAATGATGAAGGTTTGGTGGATGTTGCAATAGACTGTTTCTTATTATGTGCATTATTATTGAACTTTGATTTGTTAGTACTACTACGGCTAATAACTGCACTGAACAAACTAGTCTTCTTCTTCTTTGTAGTAGTGTTTGATATTGGTTCAGTATTACTACCGATAATACCCTGTGTATCATTACTAGTAGTATCACCTCCTTTGCGTTTATTATTGGAAGGTGGAGGTGGCATTAGCAAAGAATCATCAGCGGTATCTGATAGCAAGTCGTTTGATTGATCGGTTGTGGAACTATCATTTGACTCTTCTCCTGCCGCTGCTGTTCGTTTATATTGATTTCTACGCTTCATGTATCCTATTCTATCCTCTGATATGAATACAAAACTAAAACAAGAGTGACAAAGTCGGAACTTATTTTGATAGAAGTGAAGTTTCATACTATCAGGCTTAAAAGTTCTACTTCTAATTGCTATTGACATCGTTGGATAATTACTAGATACTATGGAGTGAGGTTTATTATTAGAAGGTATGTATTTTATTTAGACTGGCGGTGATCTGTGTTGTCTCATCTATTGAGGATTGCAAAATTTTGTGCACATCTTATGCACCAACTCAACTTTCACTCCAGTATGGGTAGGTGAATGTTAAAAGAGAGGCGTCAATCACCACCCGTGAGTTCGTTAGGAGGTTCAGTTGTCGTTCATTGAGGATTTCTATATGATGAGTACTAGAGAGTAATATCCACACATTTTGTTACTGCTTTGTGAGGCTTGCACATCATATTATGAGACCATATTATGTTTGAGCTCCGCGGTGATTGTAGGGTGATTGTCTAGGATTATTATAATGGTCAATATGGTTCATATATGGTGGTGGAGAATCTGTTATATTATTGTGTCGGTGCATTGGTGTATATGGGTTTTGTTGCTAATATGGCGAATATCTAATCTTCTTCATCTGATAATAATAATAAACAGATTATAACATGGAGGGTGAACTTTACAATTATGCTGCTATGGCGGATACTATTAAAATTGAGGATATTACATCAAATGAACAAAACCAAATGATTCTACGCCAGCTAAAAGAAAACGATCCAGATTTGGAAGTGATTTACATATTTGATGAGAGTTTTGACCCTGACGAAGCTGAAAATACGCATGATTACATTCATATCAATGGAGATGATATTGGATGGTTAGGATATTACGTCGGCCAAAGTACAAATCTACACGAGCTGCACCTCTGTTATGGTAATGATGACTTCAAAAATTTCTACAGAGAAATGAGAAGCAACACGTCAATTCAGAAGATATATTTCAATGGTGGTTGCTGTGTTATGAATCCAGTAGAAGAACAAATGGCTCTTTTCTTTCAGAACAATCACAAACTAACAACAATCCATATGGTAGACTGTAGAATGAAAGCTGAGGGTGCTCGTCAGCTTGCAATAGCCATAGGTGGATGCAGCAAATCTCTCAAGCAAATGAGTCTAATTGATACAGAGTGGTATGAGGAGGACGGTAGTCCTGGCGATATTCATTTGGTAAATGTAATCACGGCAATAGGCAATCATACTCAATTGGAGGAGCTTAATTTGAAAAACAATAGTATTGGTAGAGAAGAAATCCCGGCATTAGCAACTACTGTCAGTTGTATAAATAATCTTCAAAAGCTAAATCTTTTTATGAACGACATAGATGATGAAGGGATTGAAACATTAGTCGATAGTTTGTCCGATGGCAGTAATCTACGAGAACTGAATCTTGCAGCAAATCACAGAATTACAATTGATGGTTGGATAGATGTAACAACTCTATTGGAAATGTTTGACTCTAAACTTGAGAAGCTTGATGTTTCACTCAATTACATTGGAGATGGAGGGGCATACATATTCAGTACGGCACTGGGGATCAACTCTACGCTAAAAACTTTGGGTCTGCAATCAAACCGTATTACTCGTAGGGGATGGAAGTTGTTATCAAAACTTCTATGTGACACCTCAAGCGTCAACAATACATATCTTTCGAATCATACACTATTTGATTTGACATCGGAAGAGAGTTTTCTACAGGGACCTATTCCTACTATTACTCCCGATGTTCATTGTTACTTGGCATTGAACAGAAGTACCGGAGACAAAGGAAAAGTTGCAATAGCAAAAATCTTACTACATCATTCTCACTTTGAGGTGCAACCTTTCTTTGAATGGGAGCTCAAAGTTTTACCGCTCATGATCGGTTGGTTTACAAGGGCAGTTACTTTTATTTTTACTTATACAATTGGCGAAACAGCTTATGGCATATGTCCGGAGAAAATCAACAGTATGAAACTGTCGGTGATATATGATTTTATCAAAGAGTTCCCAATGTTATATATCGAACCAGTGACAAGGAAAGAGATAGCAGAATGTACGGCATTAGAAAAAGAGTTGATGAACCAATCTCCTGGTGATAACGAGGCAAGTTTGGAAGAGATTCGACGGCACAAAGCCCGTGCCATGAGAAGACTTCATTGAAGAAGAAAAAGAAGAGAAGTAGTCTTTCTATTTACAGCTCAGAATCACTTCGGAACCCTAAAGGTTAGAAGACCCCTCTATTATAATGTATAAAGAAAGAGAGCTGAGTAGTCTATGAGTATATATCTTAGTTCTTATTATGCATTACGTATCTAATATGAAACCTCTCCCAACCCTTCATATCTAACCTTCTACACATACAAAGTGTATGTGAGCCCTACTATCTCTAACTAACTTACTACTCCATCCTAAACTCGGGTACAATCTGTACATCTCATCCTCACCTCCCGATCTAATCTCCAGTCATGATATCTCAATCCAATTGAATCATACCATAACATATAATTGAGTTTTACAGCTCTGAAAGTTCAGAGTGAATGGATGTAGACGATCGAATGTATGCTATACGAATATTATCGGATATATCAATCTCATCTGCTGCTGCCGATAATTGTGACGTTCTGCCACAACCACTAGCTGGACAGCTAATAACCTTACCCATGAACGTGTCGTCTATTGCATCTTTACGTTCATCCTTTGCATCCTTCTATAAACCATTGCCATCTTCGTGGGCGACGTTATTACTACCGAAGCCACAGATGTACAAACCACAAACTTGTACACTCTCAATTATTGATGAGATGCTATCAAGTATCGACGATCCCTCCTCTTGACTACTATTACTCTTCGATGGCGATACTGGTCGTTGAACTCGTCTCTGTTGCTGTTGTTGACGTAGTAGATTGATAGTCATATCAATATTCCTTTGTTCGTTATATTCACTTTCATCAATGTCGGCGGCAGTATGATGATCGTAATCGTTACCGCCACATAGAACTATACATGGAGAAAATTGTGGTATTCTATCGGCTGATATGAGAGCTGGTGGTTCCTCTTCTTCGGCCTTCATACTCATTATATCTTCTACTGTTATTGGTGGAGAGAAGATTGGTGTTGGATTCATTACAGGTAATGTCGTTTACTTATCGTATTGATTATGATCGATGTGATATTGATTGCAAATGTTTATTATATGTTGTTAGTAATATAATGAGAAAGGTAGATAATGCCGCCGTCTGACGTGGGGAGTAGGAGAGGAGCAATCAAATGATGACAAGCCTTTATTAAAGCAGATGTGAGCTTCTATCGAGGAGGGGCATACTATCGCCGGCTGACCAATTTAGAACAATTTTCGTAGTTCCAAATAGAATACGACAGCAC
>Ga0075439_12901_pt1 | contig 19473 bp, 12 predicted proteins | sample MintriSingleCell_FD_74264 | JGI IMG/M metagenome (GOLD analysis project Ga0075439, IMG submission 74264) | Marine eukaryotic communities from Monterey Bay, USA to study complex ecological interactions - Minidiscus trioculatus JGI Plate_4_G5... | ecosystem: Environmental > Aquatic > Marine >... | reverse complement strand
TTTGTATGTTTGCTCGCGAGGTCGTGTGTGTTGGCATGAGCCCTCTTATGTCGGCATCTATTTGTGTTTATATTAACAACTAAACCCTCATATATCATCTAAAGGTTTCTCCGTGGTATAATTGTTTGCGGCGGCTCTATATCAGTATTGGTACAAGGATACCCAACCATTAAACAGGGTATCTTTTAAACATTAATGATACCTAGTATAATATGTGTATGAGTAACAACTACAATGCACAGAGAGGTTGCAGCCCGGATCATCAGTATTAATATCAGCAAATAGGCGGCACTTACTTCTTTAGATAAACAATCTGTGAATCTTATACACATCAAGTCCAAATTACCAGTAATAACAATAGAAGGAAAATGGTCAATCTCAAAAGAAAAAGAACAAATTATTACAAACCTTTATCATCCATCATTACAATAGTATTACTCCTAGCTCCATGCTACGGAATGATATATCTAGAAGATCCAGATTTGGCAATACAATATGATACATTACCAAATTATAGTCAATCAACAATAGATTCTCTCACAGGTATAGACGATTCATCATTACCTCAATGGATGATTGATGAGTTTATAGAAGAATTTAATATTGATGGTAATAGTGATATGGCATTTGTTATACCATTTAAGCTGGGCACGCCTGATCATTATTTGACATATGAACCATCTCCTACGCCTACTTTGAATGATGATAGTAGTAACAGTCCAACGCATAGACCAAGTGAAGATGCATTATTGCAATCGAATAGTCCAACATACAATTCAACAACTGATACATTATTGTCAGATGTATTAGAAGAGTTCAATAATTCAGTAGATGATATAATTGAAGACATACATAACTCTACTACTTCTTCATCATTATTTGATAGAAGACGGTTAATGGAGAATGAAACTACTAGTAGTATTACACCATCAGTTCAATCAACAACTAGTAATGAACCAACACAACCAACTTCTACTTACACTACTTCATATCCATCAATATCAAATAAACCATCAAAGTCACCATCAGTTATACACGAGATAACTGGTGAATATACTGATAACTTCTTCCATCCATATCATTCAGAAAGTAGTAATAATGATAATGATGAAGAGGGAGGAGATACAGAGAGTAGTAATTTGGAATATATGTTTACTTACTTTAATGATATGAAATTACTTGGACTTACTGCCGAAGTAGAAGAAGAATTGCCAGAAGCAGAGGGTGAAGATGGAAGACCTCAGCTAGACGACACAGATACAGAGGACACAATTAGTAAACCTACAAACATTGTACATTATGATACAAAGCAAGCAAGATTTGGTACCAATTTAGGACCACTCGGAAATGCTGCCTTTGTCAATATAATGTTACCACCTGTGTATTATGGATCATATTGGAATAAACATGTAGTGAATGATAAAGAAAAGGAATATATCGAATGGGAGAATATTAATGAGGTTGTCTTTGATAATGATGTGGAAGAGGATCTATCTACAGAGAGTATATTTGATGAAGGGAATGCAACAGATTCTAGTCAGGGGAGTTTAACCTCGTCGGTAGTGACAAACAGTACAGAAACTGAAGACCTTAACTCTACTCGCCAATTGGAGAGCGTAGATGAAATGCTTGGGCTTGCTGATCCTGGAAATGAATATAGGTCGGAAAGCGTCATAGATCAATCAGAATCCAATGGCATATTTGATGACAAGATAAATACAACGAGTATCAAAAATGAAACGATAATTGACAATGATACTATCACAACATCAATTGCAGATGATGTCAAAGAAAAATTGTCAAACTTCTCACCGCCTTCACAAAACAGCAATGGTATACCGATCAGTACATACTTTTGTTTGGAAGATTTTGTTAATTGGAGGAAAGAACAACGGAACAACAACTCGTCATCATCAAACAAGCCACAATATATTCGTGATAATTCTTCCTCAGCAGTGGTCAATGTTACAAACTCTACAATACCTAATAATTCAGCATCGGCAGAAAGTGAACAACATAACCCAAACTTCATAGAGAGTACTCGTCCAATAACAATAATGGCACAAAGAGGTCGATGTAGCTTTGAATCCAAGGCACGAATGGCAATGGTCTTGAATGATTTATTCGAAAACTCTGGTAGGTTTAACCGTATTGAACATATCATAATTTACAATAATGGTACCGACAATGATAATAATACAAAGAATGATGAAGCATTGATTGATATGAGTTTAGTATCAACATCAACAACACCTGTTGATGAAACAGGAGGGATATCTGTTGGCTTATTGTATATTGACACAACGAGTGGTGAAGATATAATACGCCGAATGAAGGATAGAGAGGAGTTGACACAAGTTGATTCACACATAGACGTCTCAATGTTGTTTCCAGAGGATAATAACAAGTCAGATCGATCATCAAATAATCCACGACATACTTCTGATACTGTGGATGAAGCAAATATAGACAACGGAGAACATGACGGCGGTCAAGGAACTGATGACGGCAGTGGATTTCATGATACACAAGTATCACATGGATGGTATTTCCCTGCCACACTAACACGTTTCTGCTTGTCCTGTGGGCAAGAGAATATGTATGGTATGGTATGGAGTGACAAAGGTAAGATATTCGGAGAAGTAGATCCATCATTCCCTCGACCAGGCGATATCTTTCCCAATATACCAGTTGATGATTCTGATCATCCGTATACTATTGATTACTATGAACGACCATGGCTGGAGTATATAAGAAAGTTAATGTGTGCCATACTTGCCATTCTTCTAATTTTCCCAGTGTTGTTAGCAGCAAGAAGATGGTACACTGTAGGCGGCACCCTTCGTATAACAGTAGACGAGAATGGTCGACGACGAGTTCGAGTTATATCTCCAAACTTGGAAGTGTTTGTGAACGGGGTGCGAGATACTGTCGAGACAAATGGGACAAAGCTTGATCGATCACAGGTATTTGCATTGCCTGAAATCGAATATGCCGGGGTTGCAGATGAAGAACAAGACAACCCAAGCGAGTATCAAGCAGAGAGTCCAGGAGAAGAAGAAGAAGATGTACCGCTAAACACCACAATAGACGAGTCAATCATCGAACCATCCATTCCAATATCTCCAACCAGAGAAAGTGAAACGAGTGGTAGATTTGTATCGTCTTCATGCTGTTCTATTTGTCTAGACGAGTTTAGACCAGGGGAGGTACTAAGGCTCTTACCCCGATGTCAGCATGCATTTCACACTGAGTGTATCTTGCCTTGGCTGACCGAGAGACAAGGTTGCTGTCCGATGTGTAAACTTCCTGTTCTACCAGATGAACAACAGCGAGGTAGAAGTAGAACACCTCGGAGACGAAGGCGGTTAAGAAGTAGCCGTGGAGGCAGGCCTCAAACTGCAACCACCGAGGAGTCGTCACCTGACAGAGAAGGCTCGGAGTTACCCATCATTGAATCCGGTATTCGATTAGTATCTGAAGTTGACAGTGATTTAGATGCTGCATATCATCCAAACCAAGGTGTTGTTACCCCGGATATCTCTCCAATGTTTACTTCTCATACAGATGATCTTATAATATTGGAGGAAGGACAGTTTCCTCCGCCTCCTGATATAGTTCGGAATCTTTCAATATTCTATAATACAGAGGAGCGGCCAGATACAGACGAGGGCGTCTAGAGGGATGCAAAAGTTTACATCATTAAATTAAACTTACTATGCAATCCACAAAAGTCGTTCTACACCTACTTCTTGACATCAATAAAACGAAGCTTTACTTCCGCCTCTTGCCTAGAGAGAAACTTGAGCTCTGTGGCATATTTTTGTTCATCTTCTTTTCGTGCAAGTTTCTCCTTTTCTAAATCATCCAAATTCCCTTGTAACAGAGTACGTTCACTTTCAATACTGTCGAGTTCCTTCAATTTTGTTTGCTCGTCTTCTTTCTTTTGTTGTATTTCCTCTTGCAATTTGATACGCATCTCTTTGTAATCTTCTGCTTCCTTCTCCTTCTTTACTTTCTCCTCCTCATGGGCCTTCCGGTCAACCTTGAGTTTCTCCCATTTAGCTTTAAGTCTAGCACATTCTTTTTCTAGTGCTTTGATAGAAGAAGTGCATTCATCGATAGCTTGCTCTTCCTTCTTTACTACTGATAATGCATCTTTAATTTCATTCGCCTTGACCTTAGCCTCTTCTTCGGCTTCGTCTGCTCGTTTCTTAATATCCTCGATTGATTGTTTGATTCTTTCAGGAGTTAAGCCTTCCAACTTCTCTTTCATCTCATCTTGCATCCTACCCAATGCATCTGCTCTGCTCAACTCGTTCTCTTTCTTTGAAGTAAGCTCTTGTTGCCCTTCCAATATCTTTGGTAATACACTCTTCGCCCTTAGACTTCTTCGAATCATAGTTTCATCCACCGGCGCTGTAATGATAAATGAGTAACTGACCTTCTTTCCCTTTAACCAACTATAAGAGTTGTCAAGTTTGATTACTACAGTCACAGGTGCGGAGTTAGCTACGGTGAACTTGCCCTTGGCAGATACTTTCTCTCCATTACTACCTTCTGTTGATTCATCTGCTGAAGGAGATAATATACGACCCATCTCACGAGCAACAACATCTTCACCGTCTACAATCACTACCAACCCAAAATCAACATCCAGCTTTTCATTATAGTCATCTTGTACAGTTACAGTCCAGTTAATCTTTGATCCATCCTTCTCGATTGGTGGTAATGGAATGTCAAGTGTTTTACCCGCTGCAATGTAGATGTTGGATGCCTGATAATGTAATTCGTTCGATGTATATCCTTCTAGTGGACAATCTTTATCAATTGCTGAAAGGAGTGCCTTGAGACCTTCATCGTTTTTTGGAAAGGATAACGGATCGACAATTGGTGGTGGAATATCCTCATCTTCCTTTGCTATTCCATTGGCATTAGAATCTTCACCCAACAAGTCTGGATACCATTCAATGAACTTGGCAATCATTTCCTCTTTCGTCTTTTCAAGATTATTATTCGTCAAGACAACATCAAAGTTACCCTCTTTTAATCCATAATCCATTTCACCCTGAGCGGCTGATAATCGCTTGATTATACTTTCTTCCTTTTCAGTACCCCGTCCACGCAATCTCTTCTCTAATTCTTCCATAGATGGGGGTGCAATGAAGAGATAGTGTGCATCTAATGATGATTTCTTCACATTTTGTGCTCCCTGAACGTCAATATCTAATAAACAGATTAGATCCTTTGATTGTACCGATTCTACAGATTTGATACTGAATTGTTATATTAAGATATGAAAGTGAGATCGTATCAGAGGATATCAATACCCATGAACATCTCACAAATAGTACTCACCTGGTACCATAATAATTACCATGCACCTCGGCATATTCAACAAACTTTCCATCGTCAATCTCTTTCTTAATATCATCGACTGTTGTAAAGTTGTAATGAATACCATTCTCTTCACCTTTCCGAGGTTGTCGTGTAGTATGAGACACTGAGAATCCAAATTTGTTAGGTGGAAAGTGCTTTTGTAGGAGTTAATTAATGTTCCCTTTCCTATATTGGTGTTTATAGATGGAGTTGAATTGCAATAGAGTTGAGGGTAAGATATTTATGACTGTGAGTCATTGTTGCAAAAAAATTGAACACATCTTATGAACTAAAGAAATACTAACCTACGCCAGAAGGACCGCATATTACTACCGGACGAGGAGCTGGTTTATCAGTCGCCATGATGGATATAGTTGATGATTGTTGAATGAGGGCTGATAAACACTGTATGTGAATTGAGATTGTACAGAGTTCAACTATACCCCCCCCCCAACTTGGACTATACCCCCCTCCTCCGAGTGAGCCTAGCTCTGAGAAATTATACCCCCTCCCTAATATACCCATGTATACCCAATAAGTACCTAAATAGAGCTATATTCTCACAAATTTCAAGATTTATACCCCCCTTGATTTGAGGCTAGCGTAAATCAAAGTTTTTAAGCTCACTGTTATATCGCCAAATCTCATGCAACAACTCCACACTTTCTCCCACACCATCCCTCTATCATTCGTCCTGCCATCCAAACACTCAAATGGCAGCCAATACAGCTGCAATGATGATACTACTCTACTTGATATATGTCATAATTGTGGTAAATCATGCTGGTGTTAATAATGGAGTGTTGGGTTTCTCTTTAAATTCTATGTCCAAGAGAAGCACATCCAGTTATAAATTGCAATCTACCTCTACATCAGATTCTACAGTCACAGTCAATGATGGTATCACTGATAATACAACACAAACTATAATACAACATAAACGACCAAGAATACCTATACTGTCCTATCAAAACAATTATGTCATAGTCAATAAGCCAACAGGAATGTCAATGCATCACAATTCAAAATCAAGATGGGGACGAAACGGTTTGGTATTGGAACAAAGTATCAAAAAACAATTAGCACGCAAACCATATTTAGTGCATAGATTAGACCATCGGACAAGTGGGGCTTGTTTACTGGGTTTTGATAGTACTACTGCTTCTAAATTACATGGTAGATTGAGGAGTAAGGATGCAATGAAGCTATACGTTGCTTTAGTGAGAGGTGATTTAAGACATCAGTTTCAATATGCAGCTGGTAGTGATGGTGTGGATATGAGTATTGATGATGATGGTAGTTTAATTGGCAGATGTGAAAGACTTCCCGTCATTGCTTTAAACAATGGACAATCAGAAATAGGAATGAATACAGAAGACAAAGCTATTGGCAGTGAATACAAAGGGAAAATAACTGTGAACATACCCATCAAGGTAGACAATGTTGCAAAGGAAGCACAGACAGACTTCTATTTCCTTTCATCAATGGATATTGAAGAAGAGGAAGACAATGAAGATGAAAACACTGCAACTCCATACATTACCAAGTCACTAACACTCCTACTTTGCCGTCTTCATACGGGAAGAAGCCATCAGATCCGGAAGCATGTGCGAAAAGCATTCAATGCTCCAATTATAGGTGATTCAGAGCATGGTGATTCAAGGGTAAATAGATATTGGAGACAGAATATTGAGCTAGATCGAATGGGACTGCACTGTTGGTATATAAACTTGCCACCTTCCGATGAAAATGAGAGCGAGATTGAATGCATGGCACCACTGCCTCTCGATTTCTCAGAAGTATTACATCATGAGATGCTTAAACCACTGTGGAAAGAAGCCACTCGCATCCAACCACTGCTGAAAAGAAAGCCGTATGATGAACGTTCTGGATCGTATGGAAGAAGTTATAGAAAGTCATTAAAACAGATATGATATAGGAATCAAACATATACAATTGAAACATCTAATATTAAACATATAATTATTTGCAACACTGTTCATCTTTCTCAACTCGAAATCTGTCTCATACTCTTGAGAATTGCCACATGCTCGGGCCTACATGGACTTGCTGCTTCGGGTGGTAATTTCGGATCAACAGAAACTCTATGAGGAGATGGTGGATGCCATTCACCTTCTGGACTTGATAATGATGGCATGTCTTCGCCATCACCCGATACAACGACTTCTCTCTGTGGAGAGGACTTATCAGAACTTGAAACGGTCTGATCTGTACTCGAACTTGGCGATATCAAACTCATGTTGGCATTCAAACTACGTTCATTACGTTCTAATCGACTCAAAGCCGCCTCGGGGCTTAACCTTCTTCCAACGCCTTCACCTCGAGTTGCACGTTCCTTCACTGCTTCAACAATCTTGATCAACAAATCACGATTCTTGGGCCGTGTTGGATTCTTAAGCATGGTATTCAAACGTTTCTTGGAGTTTTGTACATGTGTCTTGTAGTAACAACGGATACGATCACGTAGCTTCTTGAAGTTGAAGTAATCGGGGTCAGATGACGGTGCATTGGTTGCCTTGGTAGGGAGCTTGAAGCGTGTATTGGCACTCGTACTTGGCTGCTCCTCCTTCTTGGTAGCGGAGATACCAAAGAATGCCGAATCGAAGGTATAACCACACTGTAATGCAGTTGAGTAAACCAAGTTAACGAGGTCATTATTGAACTCCTGTTGCCTCTTGGACTGTGGACAGTTCTCACTGAATAGGACAGAGAGATGTACGTGTGTGTTGAGTTACATTATATGATACATAGACAGACAGAGCAGTTCGCACATAAACAATAACATAACATACCTCATCTCATAATACTCTTCCATGTGATTTCTTAGTATACTTTCCAATTCAGGTAAATCCTTCCAGAAGAATCCATTCGTAATAATCTTCTTCCCATTGGCATCTAATGTAATACTACCCACTCCTTCTACATGTTGGTTACCACGTCTTCTGCCAATACTAACTTCCTCTCCATTAGTATTAGTAGTAGTAACTGTAGCAGCTATAGTTGACTTGGGCGACTTTTTGTGATCGGGAGCACCACCACCAGGCTTACGGGGTGTTTCACGTTCAAGTGCCATATGTAGTAGTATCGATCGATATAGGCCCGGCTCAGCTTGGACTGTCTGACTTAGAAACTTGGCACGGGCTGTTAACATTTGATGTTGTTCAGGTGTTAGCACTGGAGAGTCAGCAGAGCTTGATCGCTTCTTCTTGGTCATTTTCATCTTCTTGTTTGGTGAAGAAGGGGGTGTCTTGGTCTTCTCTACCTTTCGTTTCTTCAATGGTACACGAGTGTTGAGTGTGTCGACGTTGGTGGCAGTACTAGATGAAGCTGAGATGGTAGAAGCAGTAGTAGCTGTCATCTCGGTAGAGCAATGGTGGATAATGGTGGGGCTATGATTACTGAGTGGAGAGTGTGTTCGTTTGGCAATTACATCAGCTGTTGAAGGGTAAGAAAGCATATGTGTTGAATGTGAGTGTGTGTTCAGTGACAAAAAGTATATCTAATGAACTATATGAAAAGAAACTAACTTACCAGCGGCAAAGATTGCATCGACAGGGGACAATTCATCTCTTTTCTCTTCTATCATTCCATTAGTATCACCCTTCTTCTTGTTGTCGATGACATCTTGTTGCGGACTATTACTTTCTGGATAATGATATTGAACTTGTGGACTAAACGAAACCGAACCTTTAGATGAAGAAACAACATCATTTGAAGGAGGAGAAGTGTTATCACAACTACTATTCAAATATGCCATTGATGGTGTTGGTGATGCAGTAGTAGAACTCATGTTATCAGGAGTACTACTACTACTACTCTTATTGGAGGTAGAGAAGATACCATCTGTTGATGATGATTTCTTCTTCTTAAGTATAGTACGTGGTGTTACCTTTTTGATTGTACTGTATGTCTTACCGGGTGTTTTAGGTGGTAGCATTGCTGTGTTGCTTGGTAATGCTGTGCTAGTTTTGTCGTGGGTTAAAATTGGTTGCTGTAAACTTGTCATGACATGTTGACTTTGCTCAGGTGCATGAGAAGCTTGAGGTGGCATGTTATGCTGAGTAGATGGATGTGCAAAACTATACGCCGGCATACCAGGATGAAGATGTTGAAACGGATGAGGATGCATCTGTGGCTCACCTCCATGATGATATTGATATGAAGGAGGTGGACAATGATATGGCGCCCCATAATGATGATGAGATGATGATACATGTAAAGGTGCATATGTCATTTGATGATGACCAGCGGCATTGTAATGCTGCTGACTATGTCCATGACGAGTAGAAGAGGATTTAGGAGGTGGACCAGGATGGAATATAAAATGGCCAGGTATACCATGATGATGACCACGATAGGAGGATGGTGGTGGCATTGGTTGATCATATTGATTTTGTTTTGCAGTAGGATGATACATGTGTTGTTGGTGGTGCATGTGTTGTGTATTATAATATCCTGCAGCCGGAGGTCCATTCCAAATTGCCATAGAGCCGTCCATGGACTGCTCATTCATTTGAGGATGATATTGATGATGATGAGAAGGATGTACCATTGTATGTTGTTGTGGATGTGGATGAGATTGCAACTCGTTCATCATTGTCGGATTGCAACTTGATATGCTATCGTTTGGCGGAATGGCGTAGGCCGACGAATATTGCCGCTCTTGTTGCCAATGCTGATCATTCATATTGTCCATGTTGTTATTGAATTCTTTATGAGGATTATGGCGGGTTGGAGGGGTAGCGGGAGGTTAATATTACAATGTCATGCTTGGTGCTTGCTTAGGGGTTTGAAATTCATTGCAAGATTTATCGATGTTTTGAACCCAAGAAAAGACATAGAAAGTCCACCCAGAAAAGTCACTTATCAATGGAGTTTTCTTTTAGTGAAAACCAGGATACCGATTTGGGAGTCCTCATTAAATGGGAAGTGAACTAACAAATATAAACATCTGCTTTGAATCACAAAACAGATTGTATTTTGCCTCGATATCTTTCAAAACATCAATTCGAACCTTCAAGCTCGCTCATAATCGATTATAGTACTCCAAAACATCAAATATCATGTATAAAATTGCCCTACTTTCCCTGCTTGCCGTCGGCTCTAATGCCTTCATGACCTCACCTACTATGCCTGCTGTTAGAACGGTAAGTTTTGTATCTTTTTTGCAATAGATTCATCTCGAGGAATTTGAACCATATCTTGTGTGCACAGTATCATATTCTGACACTGTTATTCCTCTCGTCTGTATGATCATATATGAATGCTCTTGCTACTATATATAACTATACCTCATAATATACATACATGCAACAAAAACAATACACAGACAACAGCACGTAATCTAATCATGACCGAGGACGAAATCACCGCAGTCCTCGATAAAGCCAACTTCTGCGTTGAATCTGAGTGTGCCGTCGATGACGTCGAGGACTTAATCAATGAATTAAAAGATCAACAAAAGGTATTAAGTACACGTCTTGAAACTATTATGAATGTCGTGGCACACTTACAGCATGCGAATGAACAGGATGCACGTAAGACGGATGATGTCCGGGCTATTGTTAAGGATATGTTACGTGTATTCACTACCCAGGTAAGTTGTTTGTGTATGTTATTGCGCCGTGTGGTTGTTGAGTGCTTGAGAGTTCGGGGATGCTGTATAGCTCTATCGTATTGTTCCTCGCCGTGTTGTACTGACTCTCTCATCTTATATCTTTTCTTTTATACTTCTCAAAATAGGATGGTAAGTTTGCCATGGGTTTCAGTGGAGATATTGAGGGCGGCGGAAAGACTGCATATGATGTACTACCCCCTAAGCCATGGAAGGCTGCCCCCTAAAGATATGAGATTGCATAGAGGGAGGGTTCATATGTCGTTTTAAGGTTGGATCAGCCCCCCTGTACTGGCTCATTGAGAAAGATATAATTGTAAAAAGAAAGAGAGAATTTGATGTTCCATTTTGCTACAGACTAGAATATAATATTGAGAATGGATGGAAGAGAAGAGATTTGTTTAAATAATAGGGAAGAAGTACACTTCTTACCAAGGCTCACAATGCTAATATACTTTGGAAGTGGCTATGAAATTGTAGGCTTAAAACTCAACTAATACTTATTCTTTAGTGAGTCTCCTAAGTTGAAAGAATCCACAACATAGATCTCTTGGAGCTATCTCCTCTTCTCCACAGAGTCCTTTTGGAGCACTTGTTCTAGCACTTTCCCATCTAAGGAGTTTTCTACTCAATGAAACTGATGAATCTGAAATCTTGTGAAAGTTGATTGCGGCGTCGATAGATGTTAGCTTAGACTTGTGTTGGATGAACAACCTTCTTCTTTAATCCGAGTGAATCATTATCTAAGTATATGTGTAGTACAATATATTCTTTTATGCACAACTTACAACTCCTCTTTCATAAAAGACTTTGAGACATAATAAAAACAAAAACACAAGATGCAGTATCTCCTCGTCGTCATAACAATATCATTATACATTATATCCATATCAAATGCGCAAACTCTAAATTCATTGACTTCTCTATCAAAATTAATCGACGCGGTACCGCTGACAAATGCAACAACAAATACTATTGACAACATTAATATAGTACAAAATACCAGTAATGGTGAGAATATAGAATTATGTTACATGCCATACCTAGCATCATTCAGTCGAGATGGTGAAGCTATTAATAATAATGAAGTGTATGAAGGATTAGCTGCAGTGGCACTAGCAATGGAACATTTAAATACTGGTAATGGTACAATTATACAAGAGCTTGATGGTATTAATGAGCGTTGTCCATTGCAATTCTATACATACTCATTTGATAGTATGGGACAAGAGACAGTTTCAGTTAATACAGCTTTGGAAATTACAGATCCTCATAACATTGATAATGAGGAACTTGTACCTTGTGCATTTTTAAGTGCCACTGGTTCTCCAATTGCAATTATGACAAGTGTCATTACTGACATTAAGCAAATACCACATATATCGGCTCTGGCTACGTCATCTATACTAGATCATCCTGGGTATAAATACTTTGGTCGCACTATTCCTAATGATCGAGCCACTGCAATACCTTTATTGCAAAAGTTGAGAGATTGGAATGTTAGTCATCTTGGTATACTTAACATCAATGATGTCTACGGAAACGATTTTGCCGACGCCATACGAGATGCATCTGGACCATATTTCGATACAGTTGCAGTGAATATTAATATTGACTTTACTCCAGAAGGTATTGAACGGGCCATTCGTCAATTGAAGAACACAAAGTTTACCTACTTCTTTGCCATTATACCCGGAAGAGTCCTAGACGATCTAATGACTGAAGCATATAAGCAGGGAATAGCAGGCTCAGGGCTTCACACTTGGTTATTTGCTGATGGTATTGATACATATGACATTGTAGATCGCAGTTTTGCTAAAGGTTCCCCATTATCTCAGGCATATGAAGGCACTGGGCTATTAGAAGCAAGCGCTGGCGAGAGAAGTTTACAACCAACATATGATAAGTTCTTTGCAGCCATGCAAAATCTGAGGAATGAACAAGACTTGGCTTTTATTGATTCGCATTTACCATGGCAAAGCGATTATGCATCGAATAATGAAATCCCAGTCAATCACTCAAAGATTACAGACAGTGACATGTTTTTGTATTGGCCTGGATATGTCGGGCCTTTCTTATATGATGCCACTGTCGCTCTCGGCATGGCAGCGTGTAACGCATCGTCTGGCTCCACCAATTTCACTGGTGAAGAAATGTTTCAGAATTTTATTGGTATGGAATTTGAAGGAGCTTCTAGTAATGTTAAATTTGAAGACACTGGTACACGAGTAGCAGACTCTGCTTTGTTTTCTTTGACGAATTTCGTCTTGGACGAAGAAACTGCAGAAGAGGAAGTGAAGTTCATTAGGGTTAAAAGCGATATATGGAGAAATGGCACTTGGTACAACGTCAAGGCTCCTTTTGTTTTCAATGATGGATCAACTACACCGCCAGCAGACCTACCTCCCATTACAGTTGACCAGAATCACCTTAGTAAGGGATTTCGAGCTGTAGGAGGTATTCTCTGTGCCATTATTGTCTGTATGTCGATCGTGTTTGGAGTTTGGACCTATAGGAATCGGGCAGTACAAGTGATACGAGCTTCCCAACCTATTTTCCTATACATCATCGCCATTGGTACGTTACTGATGGGAATCTCGATCATACCACTATCAGTTGATCGAGGGGCTAGTAATGAGCAAGGGGCAAGTATCGCATGCATGTCAGTCCCGTGGTTCATTGCAATGGGCTTTAGCTTGATCTTCTCTGCTTTGTTTACCAAGACATGGCGAATATATACCATCATGAAAAATGCAAAGAAATTTAAACGCATCAAATTGACGGTAATGGATGTCATTAAGCCGATGGCCTTCTTGTTATCTTTGAACATCATAATCCTATCAGTGTGGACAGCTATCGATCCTTTGAAGAGCAATATTGAGATTGCAAGAACTGATGAATTTGACAGAGCCCTTGAGATATACGCCGTTTGTCAGTCCGATTACGGTCATATCTTCCTCCCGATATTGTTATGCATTAACCTTGGATGTCTTTTAGTCACTGTTATTCAAGCATGCCGTGCAAGACATATATCTACCGAGTTGAGCGAAAGCAAGTATATTCTAAGGGCTCTTTGGATCATTCTATACGTATCTTTCCTCGCTGTGCCTATTATCATCATTGCAAGAGATAAAGCTGAAGCATTTTACTTTGTTGTCACGGGGTAAGTTTGTATATTATTGTATGAATTGTAGTTGGTATCAATATGTTTGATCTGTAGCTCACTGGCTCATATCTCATCTCTCTATTTGTCAAGCTTCATCTTCGTCGTGTGTACTTCTATTCTCCTTCTCATCTTTGGGCCTAAGATCCTTGCAGTAAGGAGGAAGAAGAAGAATAAAACAGAAACCCCAAACAAACAGTGGGGACTCGCGGCAAACAACAGAGCTGCAAATGGGGAAGAAAACAAAGCCAATAGTCTCGATATAGAAGGGAATTCGGTATCGGATTCATCATCGGGTATAAAGATTATGGGCATAAACAAAAGTACTACTCTAAGAAATGAGAATGAGGTAATGCGGAGGGAAAATGAAGAGTTGAAAAGGTTGTTAGACGAAGCAGGTATTGACTATCAACCCAAGGAGAGAAATGGTGAAGCCTCTCAATAGTGAAGATGTTTCTGGGAACTAAAGTTAATATTCCCCAACTGTTTGGATCATTCTCATTCAGAAAGGAGCATCAGATGTGAAGGTCATTCGTCTTCCTGTCACTGGATGTGTTAGTTGAAGCATATCGGCATGTAAACAAAGCCTATCAGCTCGCTGTCCATAAATATCATCCCCAACAATCGGACAGTCTAATCCTTGAAAATGTGCTGCATGAGTTCGGAGCTGATGCGTGCGCCCCTATGGTGAAAAAGAAGTGGATGAGAAGTACTCTGTGTTATCAAAATAACTGCAGCAAAAACAAGTCAAGCTTACCGTTATTGGATAGAAGTGCACTCTTGTCATATTGTTCTTTACCTCGATGACTTCATAATTGGTGATAGCTTGTTTACCTTTTTCATGAACCATTTGCATTGGTCTGTTGATGTAGTCAGGGAGAAGTGGCAAGTTAATTGTGCCTGTCTTGCCTCTCTGATCAGACAATTCTCCATCAATTAAGGCTTGAGAGATGCACATAATATTACAATTAGCTTGATACATTGTGAGTAGTCAAATGATACTATGATCCAATCACTCACCTACATATCTTTTCTGGATGCTTCGGTCTATAAACTGTGCAGCTAGAGCTCTGTGTGTATCTTTATCTAAGGCAATCAATAATATGCCGGATGTGTCCATGTCTAGTCTGTGAACTAATGGACCTGTAGCATTCGGATACCTCTCTTTCAATAAACTGTGCATCGAATATTCAAGATATTTGCCTGGTTGCGACAGTATACCCTCTGGCTTGTTTACCACTAGGATGTATTCATCTTTGTATAATATCTCCAACTCTACTTCTGACTGAGTATTGATCTGCTGTAATGGATTCTCCTCTACTTCAATACCTTTCAACATATGCTCTAATATTGGTCCGCATTTACCTCGGCAAGCTGGATAGTATAAACCATGTCTTCTAACTTCATTTCTTGGAGAGATACCCCACCAAAACTCTGCCATTGCTTTCGGTTTGTATCCTTTCATAAAGGCATACTGTAACAGCTTCGGAGCTACACAATCGCCAGTACCTAATGGTGGTCGTTGTATTGTCGTATTGGCAAACATGGGTAGTAGTGATTTTGTCTCATTATATATATTAAGAAAGTTGTATTGATTAAATATTGTATCTTGTAATTGATTGTACTTTGTTATGTGTTCATCCTTTAATGATTGTATATGTTGTTCTAATTCTTTGACAGCGTTCTCTGCCACTTGTATCTCATGTTTGATTTGTGTTTTGAGCTTCTTCATTTCACGCTTTTCACGCTGTAATCGTTTATCTAATCGACTATACTTTTCGTTACTAAGTTCATCTCGCATTGCTAGAAGATCTCTTTGTTGCTTTTTAAAAGCAGACCATTTGACACTACGCTGTCTTTCTTGTAATTTAGCTAGATGATCCCTTTGTATTGATAGTTCGGGATTACTCTCCAGTGGATCAATTAATCTGTTCAGCTCTTTCAACTCGTCCTCTTCAGCTTTATAAAAGCCATGTTTATCATATGGATCAAATACCGGAGGACAAAAGTTCACATCTGATGTTTCATCATTTGTCAATGCACCAGAATAAGCCTGAAGATATCCAAGTTGTGGTGTATTGTTATTGTATGTATCATTATACCGAACAACTAATACACCCATCATCTTACCAACTGTATCGGTATTATTTAACATACTTTTACAGTCACAAGATATGTGTAATTGCTCTTTCAATTTCTCAGCTGCATACTTTGCCATTGGATGAGGATCGTAATAATGAGGATAGGCGAATATTGTTGGTATGTCGGTGAAATTGTTTTGATTAGATGGTATTGGTATCAATAATGGATCGTCTACATCTGACGTTGTAGAGGATGTCATCTCTCTACAAGTTGATTGATCTTGTTGTCGTCGGGTGTGCATATGATGTGCACAAGATACCTTGAAAGATAACCTACGAATGATTGGTACAAATGATATGACTCTATCGAATACTAGAAGCATTGCAAATACTACTATCGGTTTCATATTGTATTGATTGTGTCTGGATGTTTAGGAGAGCAATGACAATTGGTATCTTTAGAGAAAAAATAAATAGGCTTCGGCAAAATACAAAGCCAAAATGGTCAAAATACAAAAAATATGGAATACTTTGTATTTTATAAAGGTATCTTTGGGTATAATTGGCAATATATGAGTATATAATCAGTATATATGGGCATATAATTTTGTATTTCTTGCTCTATAGAATGCCCGAAATACAAAAATGTACTTTTGCCGAACCCTAAAATAAATCAATCAAGCAAAATGACATCATTCGTTCCTCTCGAATCTAACATATATTATAGCAATTAATATAATATCAACGATGACACTTCGTATACATCACGGCTATGCAATACTTTTCTCTGTAGCGGCGCTATTAACCGCTGAAAGTAGAGCGTTTGCTGGTAGTACACATTCCAATATTCATAAACCCATCACTGCAACAAATAAAGTCCATCTATCATCATCAAGACATATCAATACTAATACTAAACAAACAATAACTCAGCTTCGAGCAGGAGCATCATCTACATCAAATGCTGCTACAATTCCACCACCACAGCCACCCACTAACGGAGCACTATTCAAATTCTACTTTCCATGTTTGGCATTATGGATTTCTGGCCCTCTCCTCTCGTTGGTAGATACTTCCTTCATTGGTTTGTCAGCCAAGGCAGGTGCAGTTGGCGCTGCAGGGTCAGCTGCACAACTAGCAGCTCTTGGACCAGCAACAACCTTCATTGATGGATCTTTATACCTATTTGCATTCCTAAATGTGGCCACAACAAACTTATATGCATCAGCATTGGCAAGAGGTGATAGTGAGAAGAAGAATAAGTTGGGTAATGATGAATTACCTGGCGAGGGTGTTGTTAGGACTGCTGCTAAAACATCATTATATTCGGGCATTGGATTGATGTTCTTTCTGTTGGCTGTTGCTCGACCATTGATTGCATTGTACATTGGTAAGTGAAGTGTAGAAGTTTAGAAGTTTATTGCACATAATATGATATGACTTGATCGATCTTGTATCTTCTGGTTTGATATTGTGTCCAACTTTCATACTCCATTGTATTCAAAAATGAAAGGTCCTGAGGCAGCTGCATCTCCAGGTCTACTCAACTCGGCACATGAGTATGTACAAATTCGTGCATTATCAATGCCAACATCACTCTTGGGTGGTGTCCTCCAAGCAGCTTTACTTGGTGCTAAAGATTCAGTGACACCATTAGTTGCAATTGCGTACAGTACAGCTGTTAATTTAGTCGGAGATTACTTATTAGTTAGTAGATTTCATATGGGTCTAAAGGGAGCAGCCATTGCAACATTATGTGCTCAATTGGCAGGAACAATCGCCATGATTGGGCCGGCAAGGAAGAAGTTATTATCAAAGGGATCATCATTGGGATTACTACCACGTTGGATTACCAATAGTGCACAAGATGCTATTAATGGAAAGACATTCCTCAAGTTTGCTGCTCCAGTATTAACATTGATACTGGGAAAGATCTCGGCTTTTGGTTTCATGACAAATGCCGCTGCTGGATTGCCAGGTCAACCACAGACATTGGCAGCACATCAGATTGCTCTATCATTATTCTTCTTTGCTTCACCATTCTTGGAGGTTATAAGTCAAACTGCTCAAACATTCTTACCTGCGTATGGAGTACTACCGAAAGAACAACGAGGGAAGAAGGCCGATGTTGAAGAATGGAAGGCAGCATCTAACAAATTAGTACTTCGATTAGAAAAAGTCGGTTTGATGGTGGGTGCCATGATTGCCTCAGTAGTTGGATCAATCATTGCTTTCACACCTGGTATCGTTACCAAAGATTTGGCAGTACAAGCAGCAGCCAAACCTTTGGCCGCTATATTAGCAGCAGGAGCTTTCTTAACCGCTCCAGTGGCAGTATCAGAGGGAACACTAATTGCTCAAAAAGAACTATCATATTTGGCAGGTGTATACTTTGTTAGTACGGCATTATTACCTCCAGTATTGAGAAAGATACGAGCTGGTGGAGGACCAGTCTCTCAAGTTTGGATTTGCTTTGCACTGTTTCAGTTATTCAGGTCAAGTTGCTTTGTGGCTAGATTGTTGATGACAAAGAATAGAACAGAGGCTCAAGAAGAGAGCTAGTTAGATGATAACTAGAAGCTTTAGGGGGCAAGTTACATCACCCCTCTTTAGTCAAGGCCGCTTTTCGATTTTATCTTCGCGATTTGATATCACTGGTGTCGCAGTCACTTGCCAATTATTTCTCAGAAGTGTTTATTTTGATACTAATATGCAATAGCAGCTGTTGTTCGGGGAGTATAGATAACATTCATAAAGTATTAGCTGTGGGGTATACCGCATACCCCAACTTAGCTGACCAACTTAAACTGATTAAAAGATAAAGAATTGCAATAAAAACCTGTATGAAAAATTGCAAAAATTCTCACACCCATCAAACATCACAATATTATATAACCAAACTATGGCATCTACTACCGAACATCCATCGCCTCCCTTATCCTCTTCCTTTCCTCCTCAAACAACAAGTAAGTTCGTTTGTATTTTTGTTGAGCCGCTACTTGCCGCCTACATATAATATTTGTCACATGATATGCACAAAGGCACAAACATCTCATATTATCTTTTTCTAATGACTCAACACAGCAATAATAAATCCATCTGATATCTGTGCAGTATGCGGCTATCCTGGTGCAGACGTACGGATTAAATCATGCCCCAGTGGGAGTGCATATCATGCACGTTGTCTTGATCTCGTATCAATTAAACAAACCAAC